>Ga0207130_1031_pt1 | contig 51208 bp, 50 predicted proteins | sample Alteio_BWMinHeat_16_FD_153545 | JGI IMG/M metagenome (GOLD analysis project Ga0207130, IMG submission 153545) | Enriched cells from forest soil in Barre Woods Harvard Forest LTER site, Petersham, Massachusetts, United States -... | ecosystem: Environmental > Terrestrial > Soil > Temperate forest >... | reverse complement strand
CAGAATAGCAAATCGCATAGGAGAAATGGTCGAAATTACGATCGGCGAAGCCGAAAGCGGGCACTATGCCGCAATGAAATATCTGTTCGAGATCATTGGTTTGTATCCGGCGACGGACCAGGCCGAACCGTCGAGCCCAGATTCACTGGCACAGACGCTGCTACGCCGTCTCGGCCTTGCAGAGGATTCCGGGACGGAAACCAAAGTTACGAAAGACTACCCTCAGGAATCTGAGGCCATGGGGGCTGATGCCGTAAAATGAAAGCCAGTCGGTGGTCGTTGGCCGTTAGCCGCTTGTCTCTAGTTGTGAACCGGCAAGCCGAGTTGGGCCCCGCGGTTGATCGCGCCGTTCCGACCCTGCACAGGACTTTCTGCATGGACATGACATGGGTGACTGGCCGCATCGCTGTCGGAGGCGGAATCTGGACCGCCGATAATATGGCGGCGGTGGCACGAGCCGGGGTGACGCACATCCTGGACATGCAAATAGAATTTGATGACACGGCGTTGGCCGAGCCGCATGGAATTACGGTTTTGTGGAACCCGATTGATGACGATTTCCAACTCAAGCCGCCTGAAGTCTTCCAGTACGGGGTAGATTTCGCACTGGAGGCGCCCGATCACGAAGGCACCAAGCTGTTTATTCACTGTGCTGCCGGCGTACATCGGGCCCCGATGATGGCGTTGGCGGTGTTGTGCTCGTTGAGCTGGCAGATGAAAGACGCCATGGCGTTGATTGTGGCGCGGCGTCCGGTGGTAGATTTCGCCGATGTATACGTGCGCAGCGTGGAGCGGTTCCTGGAATTGCAGGTAAAGGCGGAACGCTAGACGAAGTTTCGGCTCTCAGCCTTTGTATTGGACCTTCCAGAAGTTGTCCACAAATCCAAAAGGATATCGAGAATAACTGAGTTTAATTTTCCTCGTCGCAGAGGCGGGGAATGCCTGCGCGAAAATCGAGGCGATGATGCGATGCTGGGCCCAAGTCTTGGCGAGAGGCAAATGAGCAACGGAGGAGATATGTTCGACCCGCACTGCCCGCTGGGGCGGCTTTTCTACGTGCTGCTTGTTGTGCTGATGGCGCTGCCGTCGTCACAAGCTCAAAGCCCCGGAACCACGACGATCAGCGATATCATTTACCGCGCGGACGGGACCCCGGCTGGAGGAACGCTTCTGATCTACTGGCCGCTGTTCAGCACCGCGGCCGGGCAGGCGGTGGCGGCAGGAACGAAGAGCGTCACTCTGGCGACCGGAGGATCACTCTCCCTGGCGCTAGTCCCAAACGTCGGCGCTACCCCAGCGAACACGTTTTATACCGTGATTTACCAGCTCAACGATGGGACGGTGAAGACCGAATTCTGGGTTGTGCCAATCAGTTCTCCGACGACCATCGCGGCCATGCGCACGACTCCCGGTTCCGCAAGTTCAGCGGCGTCACTGGCTACGCAACAGTATGTGAATGCCGCGCTTGCGGGCAAAGCCAATGACGCTGCGGTAGTTCATCTCAGCGGAAGCGAGACAATTTCGGGAGCCAAACAGTTTTCGGTGCCTCCGAGCGTACCGACGCCTTCAAATTCCACAGATGTAGTGAATAAAGCCTACGTGGATACTTCGGTCACGAATTCGGGAAGTGGGTCGTTTGTGCACAAGGCAGGAGACGCGATGACGGGTCCGCTGCTGCTGCCAGGAGATCCAACCGCACCCAATCAGGCCTCGGACCGGCACTATGTCGACTCCGGGCTAGCTGCTAAGGCGGACTTGATCAGCGGAGTGGTGCCAGCCGCGGAGTTGGCTAGCGGAAGCGCGGGCAACAGCGTGTGCCTCCACGGAGGTCCGGTGGAGCGATGCCGGATGGGGACCGGACAACGACCGCAACCTAGTGGGCCGGTTCTCCACCCAAAGTTTGGTCTTACCACGGCTGACGAAAGTGCAGAATTATTTTCTGCGGCAATATGACTCGTCTGTGCCGCCGCGATACTCGCGCTATACGACTGCATTGCACCTGGACTATCCACTATGAAACATCACGACGATGAGGTTCCGGAGAAATGGGAGCATCCAGGCAGCGCCGGAAGACAATCGCTGGTCATGCGAGTCTCTGATAGCGATTTTCAGCATGAAGTGTTGGATAAGCTCGGACGCCTCGAAGTCAAAATGGAGACGCTAGTCGGTAGCTTCCAGCCAGGCCGAATGAAATTGGCCGAGGACCGAATCAATCTGCTAGAGCGGAGCGATAACGGCGAGGCGTCTATGACCGCATTGTGAATGCCGTCATTACGGTAGCGATCAGCGCTGCGATTGCTATGCACGATAGGTGGGGAATCAAGTAGCAAGTTTCGCGAGTCTAAACTTCAGTTCTCAGATCTCGGTTCTCAGTTCTCAGTTTCAAATAACCCAACAATTACATAAGGAGATAGAGCCATGGATTTCTTGTCCAAGCTGCTGCAGGGAATTGCCTTTGTGCCGGCGGTTGTAAATGGGATAGAGGGCTTGTTCGGAAACCGGTCAGGAACCGAAAAGAAAGACGCCGCGCTGTCTTTCGTTGAGGCCGCGCTTTCGATGACCGATGCGATTACTAACCGGCAGATCGTGGACGAGCCAAAGTTCAAAGAGGGGCTAAGCAAAGTAATCGATGGCACGGTGGAATGCTTGAATTCCTCGATTTGGGCAAAGACACAGTAGTCGTTATCCGACTTCTTCGCTCCAGTTCTCCAGGGTCTTTTTTACCAGGGCCATGAACTGATCCGCGACGGCGCCGTCGATGAGGCGATGATCGTACCCAAGGGTCAGGTGGACCAGCGAGCGTATGGCGATCGAATCGTTGCCCTGATCGTCAGTGATGACAATGGGCGCCTTGGCAATTCCACCTACTCCCAGAATGGCGGAATTTGGCTGGTTGATGATGGGAAGTCCGAAGACGGCACCGAACTGGCCAGGATTGGTCACGGTAAAAGTCGAACCTTCCACTTCCTCCGGCTTCAGCTTTTTGGAGCGGGCGCGCTCCCCAAGATCGGTGATGCCGCGCTGCAAGCCGAGGAAGTTCAGTTCGTCGGCGTTCTTCAGTACGGGAACTATCAAGCCCCACTCGAGCGCGACGGCAATGCCCACGTTGACGTGGCGGTGATAGCGGACGTTTTCGTTTTCAATTGAAGCGTTGACGATGGGGAATTGCTGCAGCGCGATGATGACCGCACGAACGAAGAATGGCATGAATGTGAGGCGCGCTCCGTGACGCTGCTCGAATGCAGACTTGGTTTTGTTGCGTAGCTGCACGATGCGGGTGATGTCCACCTCGAACATGGCGTGGACATGAGCGCTGGTACGGCGCGATTCGATCATGCGCTGCGCGATGATCTTGCGCATCTGGGTCATGGGCACGAGATCGCCGGGAATGGCGGCGGGCGGAGGGGCTGGTTTGGCTGAGGGAGCCGGTGACGCAATCGCGGGCACAGTGGAAGCTGTGGATGCCGCCGCAGTCGCGGAGGGCTGGCTCTCCAGGAAGGCCATGATGTCCTGCTTAGTGATGCGGCCACCGAGGCCGCTGCCCGTTACTTGGGAAAGATTCACATTGTTCTCGCGGGCAATTTTGCGCACCAGAGGCGATGAGCGGGCGTGGTCCTCCTCCTCGTGAGGAAACTGAATTACTTCCCTGCGCTCGGGCGCGGGCGGGGTTTTGGCCGCCGCTGGCGCCTCCTTCTTTTCTGACTTCTCTGGCGCCGGAGCCGTTTGCGCTACGGGTGCCGGCTTGGCGGCGGGCATTGCAGCTTCGCCGTCAGCGGCGATGGTGCCAACCACAGTGTTCACCTGCACCGTCGAACCTTCGGCAACCTTGATGTCCTGCAGGACGCCCGAGGCGGGCGCGGGGATTTCAGCGTCGACTTTATCGGTGGAGATTTCAAATAGCGGCTCGTCGCGCTGCACTTTGTCGCCCGGCTTCTTCAGCCACTTAGTAATGGTCCCTTCGAAGATTGATTCGCCCATCTGGGGCATGACGATTTCGGTCGGCATAATTCCCTTCCCCGCGCCCAGTGAAGAATTCGGGGGCAGACGCAACCCAAGATTATATATAACGAAGAGTCGCGCTGGCGACGGCTGGGGACCTCAGTCCTTGTGCTCTTTCCCGCTTTCCGAGTTCACGGCCGGCGGTGCTACGCCAAACGACTTTTTCCAATAGTCCTGCACCGCCGGAGGCAGCTTTTCGATGCGGGCGAGGAAGGCCGTCACTTTCCACATATCTTGTTCCGTCAATGCTTTGTTCCACGCCGGCATGGCGCTGTAGCGGACGCCGGTGCGAACGCAATAATAAATATGCCATTCCGGATCGTCCATCGGCTCGAGGATAATTTGCGGAGGCGGTGGGTAAAGGGACTTCTCCAGCAGACCGGGTTTGTTGTCGAGCGTGCCATGACAGACGGAGCAGTTCATGGTGTAAATCTTCATGCCCTCGATAAGATTTTCGTCGGTGGGCGGCACGGGATTGGTCAGGCGAGGGGCGTGGCGCTCCATTGAGGCATCCAAGGCGGTATTGGCGAGGCGGGTCTCGATCCGGGGTGGAGTCGAGTCAGCGTTGGTAGGCACGAAACCAAGCAAGGCGAAAACCAACCCGCCCACAATTAGGACCAACAAGGTGATGATGACTCCGAGAATGAAATTGCGCATTCCTCCTCCGATGTCAGGTTTTACCTCGAAGCACAGTTGCCGACTAATCTATTTGCGCTGGGTGACGCAGGATGGCAAGCGCATCCTGAACATCTGATTCTCGCACTTGGAGTTTTATCCCACCGAGTATATGCGAATGCCAGCCTCCAATACGAAGCATGTTCTCATCTTGAGCGAAACATTCGATGTCGGCTGATTCGAGCCGGGCACGCGCCAGCAAGAATTCAGGCTGACTGTGAAAGGTGGCGACGGTAATGAGGGCTTCGTGCACTGTCGACTCTTTGTTTTTCAGCGGGTGAAGTCGAGACTTTGGCGCGGCTGAAGGAGTGCGCCGCCTGTCCCAACAACCCGCTATTGATCCTCAATAGGCCGCCAGCCGACGAACTTCCCGGACTACGTCGCTCACCTTGGGAAGGAAATATTCTTCCTGTGGCGGGGAGAAGGGAACGGGAGAATCTTGCGCGGTGATGCGGACGATAGGGCCGTCAAGATCGTCGAACGCCTCTTCGTTGATGATGGCGGCGAGTTCTCCCGCGATGCCTCCAGTGCGGACGTCTTCATGCAGCAGGATAACCTTGTTGGTCTTGCGCACGGTCGAAGCGATAGCCTCGCGGTCGAGGGGGGCCAGAGTCCGCAGATCCAGGATTTCGAGTTCAATTCCATCCTTAACGAGGATTTCAGCGGCTTCGAGCGCGGTGTAGACCATGGCGGCGTAGGTGATCACACTAAGGTCGCGCCCTTCGCGGGCCAGACGAGCCTTGCCGAGGGGCACGATGTAGTCTTCCGCCGGGACTTCTTCTTTGATACGGCGGTAAAGATATTTGTGCTCAAAGAAGATGACAGGATTGTTGTCGCGGATGGAGGCCTTGATGAGGCCTTTGGCGTCGTAAGCGCTGGCAGGGCAGACAACCTTCAAGCCGGGAGCGTGCACGAACCACATCTCGGGGTTTTGCGAATGGAACGGGCCACCGTGGACATTGCCACCGCTGGGTCCACGGATGACCAGCGGGGCGGGCGCGCCCCAGCGGTAGTGGGCTTTGGCGACCATATTGACGATCTGGTTGAAGGCGCAGCCGATGAAGTCCATGAATTGGAATTCGGCGACGGGACGCATTCCGGTAAGTGAAGCGCCGAAAGCCGCGCCGACGATGGCGGACTCCGCGATTGGCATGTCGATGACGCGCTCCGGACCGAAGCGGTTGATAAAGCCGTCCGTGACTTTAAATGCGCCGCCGTAGATGCCGATGTCCTCGCCCAGGCAGAAGACGGTGGGATCGCGCTCCATTTCCTCCCAGATTCCCTGACGGATGGCTTCGAGATAGGTGAGAGGAGGCATGGGATTATGAGGCATTTTGTGCTATAGTACATATTGTACAGAGTTACAAAACGGTACAATACGATGGCGCGGAAACTGACAACCAGCTCTGCCCGCAGCGAGTTCGCTGACATCTTGAATCGGGCGGCCTACGCGGGCGAACGGATTATTTTACACCGGCACAAGAAGCCCGTGGCTGCCGTCGTTCCTTTAGAGGACTTGGAAACACTGGAGCGAATGGAGGATAGCATGGACCTCGATGAAGTCCGCAAGCGACTGAACGATCCGACGATCCCGTGGTCGAAAATTAAGAAAGAACTTGGGTTGTAGCCTGTCTGTCGACGATACGGTACAAGGTTGAGTTTACGGCGTCGGCGCTGCAGGAATTCCATGCGCTCGACCGCCAAGTCCAGCGTCGCATTTCGACGAAGATTTCGGAACTGTCTGAAAATCCTTTTCCGGCCGGCGTTAAGAAATTCCACGTGGAGGCCAATCACTGGCGGCTTCGCATCGGGGATTACCGGGTCATTTACCGAGTCGAGAAACGTCGAGTTGTGATCGTCGTGGTGCGAATTGGACATCGGCGGGAAGTTTACCGGTAGGGAATGCCTTTGCTTGCGCTCGGCATGGCGGAGAATAGGAGCATAGGTGGGTGGTTTTCGTATGTGACGGACATCACTTCAAATGTACTTCCGCTTCTGTGAGTTTTGGTCCAGCGGAACTTTTCGTACTTTTCGGGATCGCATACTTCGGCCTAATGTCGTGGCACCCATTCTCACAATACACGCCTCCCGCCGCGGATTCGGGTTCGGGCATCGCAGAAGCCACAGCAGAGTCGCGGTCGGCTTCGAGCTCTTGATCAACACCAGTGATCAGTTCTCGGTTCCCAGCAGGACGCAGCCATTTCTTCTTTAGCAGATAATCCTCAAACCGGGCGATAGGATCGCGCTTGCGCCAGTAGTCGAAGAGTGGCTTAGGGACATACTCTGCTGCGTCGTGGATGGCGTGGCCTTTCATACGCATCATTTTGGCTTCGATGAGCGTGGGGCCGTGGCCGCGGCGCGCACGTTCACAAGCTTCGTGGGCGGCGTCATAAACCTGGCAGGCGTCGGTGCCGTCGACGATCACGCCAGGGATGCCGTAAGCGATGGCGCGCTCAGCGAGATCCTTCACGCGAAACTGCATGTCGGCGGGTGTGGAGTATGCCCAGCGATTGTTTTCAACGAAGAGCACCAGGCCGAGGTTTTGCACGGCAGCGAAGTTGATGCCTTCATAAGTGACGCCGGTAGATTGTCCGCCGTCTCCGATGTAGGTCATGGCAGCGATATTGCGTCCCTGTAGACGCGCGCCGAGGGCCACTCCGGCGACTACTGGGATCAGATCGCCGAGAGTCGAGATGGGCGCGACCACGTTGCGCTCGTGGATGTCACCGAAATGCGATGACGCGTCGCGGCCCTTAGTTGGTGAGCCAGCCTTGGCCATGTATTGCATCATGATGTCGCGGGCGGAGAAACCGCGGACCAGGAGCGAGCCCTGGTTGCGAATCATGGGGGCAAGCCAATCGTCTTTATGAAGAGCATACGCGGAGGCGCAGGAGCATGCTTCCTGTCCAAGGCCGAAATACACGCCACCAACGACTTTCCCTTGCTTATAGAGATTCTCCAGCGCCGTTTCCATCTTGCGATTGAGGAGCATCCAGCGATAAATCTCGATACATTGTTTCTGATTGAGGTATTTTGACTGGCGGATGGGAGGCACAGGCGCCGAGAGATCGCCCTCGACTTCGTAGCGAACTTCGTCGCCTTTGCGAACCCGACGGATGGTGAAGTTAGGTTTTTCGAGGCGGTGATCGGGGATGGAATAGGTGCGCTGGTGCGAGCTCATCGGTTGGGACGGGCGGCGACCGTTGGGACTGGGCTTGCTCGTGGTTTTCTTCTTGGGCATTTGCCGTCCTCAATGCTAACGCGGAGGACTGGTTTTTGTCGCCTTTGAAGGTGCTTTCTCGCCGCGTTCCCACTTTCGCGGGCGAGGGCAGGTCCGCGCCACACGAGCCTTATGCCCAGAATGTATCTTCTTCTTTATGCAACTTACGCAGTTGGTCGGGGGGCCTCATGGGGACGCCAACCGCTTTGCCGAGCAAAGCGTCGAGGGTCTCCAGCCAGAGGATTTGGCTCTGGAAAACAACGCCGAAGTTGCGGGAGACGGAGTGGGCTACATCCTGCAACGGAATCGCCTTGTCCAATTCTTTCGCCATGGAAGAGACCGGATTCGTGGTGATTCCGCAGGGAATGATGAAGTCGAAAAAGCTGAGGTCGGTGTCAACGTTGAGAGCGAAACCGTGAGAAGTGACGCCGCGCGAAATGTGGACGCCGATGGCGGCAATTTTCGATTCGCGGGAAAACTCAAGGTCCCTCGACTCCGCAGGACGATCGATAAGCGGATCTTCCTGCCCCGCTTGGGATGACAAGGGGTTAAGATCGGTCCAGACACCAGTCAGGCCGGGAATGCGCATAGTCGGAATGCCGAAGTCAGAGCAGGTGCGGATGAGGACTTCTTCCAGGCGGCGAACAAATTCGATCGCGCCGAGGGTTTTTCGCTTGCCGTCTTCAGATGAGAAACCACGCAGGTCGAAGATGGGATAGCCAACCAGCTGGCCGGGGCCGTGAAAGGTTACGTCGCCGCCGCGGTCGCATTCGAAGAGCTCGATACCGCGTTCCGAGAGTAGTTCCGACGAGGCAATCACGTTGGCGGCATTGGCGTTGCGGCCGAGGGTGATGACGGGCGAGTGCTCGAGAAGAAGAAGAACGTCGCCGATGCGGCCTTCTTTGCGGAGTTCAACCAGGCGCTGCTGGAGGCGAAGACCAGTCGCGTAATCAATGGTGCCGAGTTGGATGACGGAGATCAAGTTTGGCCTAAGTACGATTGCACAGATCCTTCGCTGGGCTCAGGATGACAAGACTATTCTGTGATAGTCCAGGTAAATTCGTGGACCCCGGTTTTCATGCGTTAATCGCCATCCCGTACACACTGTTTGATGCATCAAGCATAGCCTCCGCCAGCGTTGGGTGGGCGTGGATCGTCCACATCAGGTCATCCACAGTGGCTTCGAGTTCCATCGCGACGACGGCTTCGGCGATCAACTCCGTTGCCTGCGGACCGATGATGTGAACGCCGAGGACCTCACCGTGGTCCGCGTCGGAAACAACTTTAATAAAGCCGTCATGCTGGCCTACTATCGAGGCGCGTGAGTTGGCGGTGAAGGGGAACTTGCCTACTTTCACGTTATAGCCCGCTTCTTCGGCTTTGGCCTCGGTCAGTCCAACGCTGCCAATTTCCGGATGCGAGTAGGTCGCGTTGGGAATGTGTTCCGGATTGATCGGCTTACCCGTTTTGCCCGCAATTTTGGTAACGGCGACGATGCCTTCCATGCCTCCGACGTGGGCCAGTTGCGGTGTTCCCAGAACGATGTCGCCGATTGCATAGATGCCGGGCTCGCTGGTCTGCATCCAGCTGTCGGTGACGATAAAGCCGCGGTCGGGCTTGATTTTGGTTTTCTCGAGACCAATGTTCTCGGTGCGAGGTTTGCGGCCTACTGCGATCAGGATTTTCTCAGCTTCGATTTTCTGTTCCTTGCCGCCCACGCTGAAGGTAACTGAAATGCCTGACTTCGTCTTCTCAACTTTCTCAACTTTGGCACTGGTATGGAAGTTGATGCCGCGTTTACGGTAGACCCGAGCCAGTTCCTTTGATACGTCCTCATCTTCCACGGGAACAAGGTGCGGGAGCATTTCGAGGATTGTGACTTCAGAGTCAAAAGAACGGAAGATCGAAGCGAACTCTACTCCCACCGCGCCCGCACCCACGATGATCAGCGACTTGGGAATTTCCTTGAGGCTGAGGATTTCAATATTGGTGAGGATGCGATCATCGGGTTCGAGGCCAGGAATCATGCGCGCTTCCGAGCCGGTCGACAAAATCACGTTCTTCGCTTTGACGTGGCTGGTCTTGCCGTCATGGCTGACTTCGATCGTGTGCACTCCGTTCTGCGCTGGGCCGGTGAGCTTGCCATAGCCGCGGATCGTCTCAACCTTATTCTTACGCATGAGAAATTCCAGACCTTTGGTGTGCTTGGCCACGATTTTCGATTTACGCTCTTGCACTGCAGCCCAGTTCAGCTTGCGCGAATCTACGCCCTCGATGCCGAATTCCTTCGCGTCTTTCAGATGGTCCCAGATCTCGGCGTTGAACAAAAGAGCTTTGGTCGGGATGCAACCCACATGCAGGCAAGTGCCGCCGAGCACATTGTCTTTCTCAATAAGCGCCGTTTTCAGACCATATTGGCCGGCACGGATGGCGGCGGTGTATCCGGCTGGGCCGCTGCCGATGATGGCAATGTCGAAGATGGTTTCAGGCAAAGTGGTGCTCCTCACTAAGAACAGATGATTGAGGACAAACGGATGATTCTAGAACAGGGGAGAAGGAAGACCAAACCGTAGGCGCCACTATCAATGTGACCAATCCTAGCCAGCTTTGTCATCCTGAGCGTAGCAGGACGAAAGATCCCTAGGCTCTAGCAGTGCTTTAGGGGACTGCAAGCGTCCTTACACACATCGAATAAATAGGGGTCTGCGTTGCCAGGAGAGAAACGCGGCGAAGTGGCGTATGGGTGCTCGTAGAGATCCTTCGACTTCATGGCTGCTTTGGATTCGCGAAGCGGCCACTCCGCTCAGGATGACAACTCCGCTCATGACAATAGCTTTGCCGCTTCTTTCGCGTAATAACTGAGGATGATGCTCGCGCCCGCGCGACGAATCGAAATCAGAGACTCCATCATGACGCGGTCGCGATCGATCCAGTTGTTGCGGGCGGCAGCTTCGATCATGGCGTACTCGCCAGAGACCTGGTAGGCCGCCAGAGGCACGTCGAAGCGCTCCCGAGCAGCGGCGATGACATCCAGATAGGGCATGGCCGGCTTCACCATAATCATGTCCGCGCCTTCTTCAATGTCGAGCTCAATCTCGCGCATGGCCTCGCGGAGGTTAGCCCCGTCCATCTGATAAGAACGGCGATCGCCGAATTTAGGAGTGGAGTCGGCAGCTTCGCGGAAGGGACCATAGAAGCCGGAAGCGAATTTCGCGGCATAAGAAAGGATAGGAGTGTTGGAGAATTCAGCGTCATCGAGCGCCTCGCGGATGGCGGCGACGCGGCCGTCCATCATGTCGGAAGGAGCGATGATGTCCACGCCGGCACGGGCCAACGAGACCGAAGTGCGGGAAAGGAGATCGAGGGTCGCGTCGTTTACGATCTCGTAATCGAATTGTGCAGCCCGCACGGCGAATGATGCCAGCCTCTCGATCGCTCTTTCTTTTTCCTCGGGGCTCTTGACTGCGACCACGCTGGCGGTGTTCAACGCGTCTCTTGCGGCGGCTCCAAGAGATTGCGGCGCCGATCTTGCCTTCACGACTCCACAGTGCCCATGCGACATGTATTCGCACAGGCAGACGTCGCCGATAACTACCAGGCCGGGGACTTCCCGCTTGATGGCGCGAGTGGCTTGCTGGACGATCCCGTCTTCCTCCCAGGCGCCACTCGCAACTTCATCTTTCTTCTCCGGCAGGCCGAATAAGATGATCGCGGGAACTCCGAGAGCGTGAGTTTGCCGCGCTTCGCTTACGGCTTCGTCAACGGAAAGATTAAACACGCCGGGCATGGAACGGACTTCTTTGCGCACACCCTCGCCAGGACACACGAAAAGTGGATAGACCAGGGCTTCTGGCGTAAGCCGAGTTTCGCGCACCAACGAGCGCAGTGGCTCGCTGCGCCGAAGGCGGCGAAGACGGGTAGTAGGAAAGGCCATGGCTAAGGACGGGGCACTTACCCGCCTCTCAGGCCTGATTTTAACAGAGCCCGGTTAAACCAGACCTCGGACGTCGGACGTCGGACGGCGGACTTCCGACGTTAAGCCTAAAGCCTGAGGTCCGAAGCCTGAGGTCTGACGTCCGAACTTGGTTAGTCAAGTGCGGACGAGCTTCGCTGGATGCCGGAGTTTTCCTGTTTGATGGTCCTCAGGGCCCAGGCCATGCGGGGAGTGTTGTGGGCGATGCCGACGCGGCCGCGGGCATCGAGCAGAATCATTCCGCCATGTCCGTTGAGGCGGGCTTCCAGATAGTTGACTGCTTCGGCGGCCACCCACTCCGGCAAACTGCCAGAGGCCACGCGGTCAGCCGCCCACTTAGCCAGTACCAGTTTCATGATGGGTTCGCCCCAGCCGGTGGTGGAGGCGGCGGCGGTGCGATTGTCGGCGTAGCAGCCGCATCCGATCAGTGACGAGTCGCCCAGACGGCCGGGAGCTTTGTTCAGCGTGCCGCCGGTCGAAGTGGCGGCGGCGATATTGCCGTCACGGTCGAGCGCGACCGCGCCAACGGTATCGTGCGAAATGGCGGGAGCAAAGAGATCGACGTTCTCCTCAGCGGCGCGCGCCTGAAATTCGCGCAGACGCTCAATCTCGCGCGGAATGATCAAGTCTTCGTTCTTGCATAGCGGGATGCCGTGCTCAGCCGCAAAGCGCTCCGCGCCTTCAGCTACAAAATACACATGCGGACTATCGCTGAGAATCTTGCGCGCGGCGCGGACGGGATTGCGCAGGCGCTCCACGCAGCCCACGCCTCCGGCGCGCAAGGTGGCGCCATCCATGATGAGCGCGTCGAGTTGAACTTTGCCGTCGCGATTGAGAAAGCTGCCGCGGCCGGCGTCGAAAGTCTCGTCGTCTTCCATAACGACGACGGCTTCTTCAACTGCGTCCAGCGCGGAGCCGCCGCGATTCAGGACGCGCCAACCCGCGGCCATGGCGTTGCGCACGCCGCTGAGATGCGCCTCGACCATGTCATCAGGAATGGCCCAGGCGCCGCCGTGGACGACGAGAATGGGATCGGTGGGCAAGCAAAGTTCCTCGGAAGAATGACGGGATAGGATAGCAGGGTTGAAGAACTTGGTGCCGATGTGGGGAAGCTTAAGTGGTGGAGTAGAGATCCTTCGACTCATTTGTCTAGTGCGAGCACGAGACAAATTTCGCTCAGGATGACAAGAGGTTTGGAGCTGCGGTGCAGGAAAGCGACGGGCAAGCCCTTCAATTTCGTTCAGGGTGACAACGGGTTTACAGGTCGCGGGGACCGGAGCTGAGGGGGACTTCGGCGGAGGCTTCGCTAAGCAACTGGGTGAGATCGAGTGGGCGGGTGTACATGGCCAACTTTCCATCGGGCGTGCGCGGCCACTGGTCTTTGGGTTTGTCGCAGTAGAGTTCCACTCCGTTGTCATCCGGATCGCGCAAATAGATTGACTGGCTCACGCCGTGGTCGGCGGCTCCTTCGATGGGAATGTGCGCGTGCAAGACGCGCCGCAGGCCGTCGGCCAGCGCGGTGCGGGTGGGGTAGAGGATCGCCGTGTGATAAAGCCCGGTCGAGCCGGGCGGCGGCGGAGACCCTCCCAGGCTTTCCCAAGTGTTCAGGGCAATGTGGTGGTGATAGCCTCCGGCGGAGAGGAAGGCGGCGCTGTCGCCCAATCGCTGAGTAACTTCCAGGCCCAGCACGCCCGCGTAAAAGGACAGTGCGCGTTCCAGGTCAGCGACTTTCAGGTGCACGTGTCCGATGTGGACGCGGGGATCGGCGGTGTAGTGTGCGTCTTTGTGCGTGCTGGATTTTGCTGACATGACGGGACGGAGTTAGATTGTGCAGAGGAATGAGGTGGGAGTCAATTGCGGGGTAAGGAGACCACGGGCAATAGCAGATCCTTCGACTTCGCATGCTTCGCTTCGCGAAGCGGATACTCCGCTCAGGATGACAAGGGTTATGGAGCTGCGGCGCACGAGCGGGACGCTCGCGCCTACATTGCTTCTAGGCGGCTTGGCTGGCTTTAGCGGCGGCGCGGTCGACTGGAGCGGTGCGAGTGTAGGTGTAACGAATGCGGTGGATCACAGTAACGGTGGAGAGCACGGCAATCACCCAGAGGACTGGCGCCATCACATTGAAGAGCGCTCCGATGATAACCAGGACCAGGCGTTCTGGGCGCTCCATAAAGCCAACGCGGCAGGATCCAATCAGGGATTCGGCGCGAGCGCGAGTGTAGCTGACCATGATGGCGCTGACCATCACGAAAGCGGTGAGGACGATGTAAAAGAAACGGCCGCCGCGGGCGTAGTACACGAGCAAGCCGAAGAATTGAGAAGCGTCGCTGTAGCGGTCGATCACGGAATCGAAGAAGCCGCCAAAACGGGTGACCTGGTTGTTGGCGCGAGCCACGCGTCCATCCACCAAGTCAAAGAATCCGGAAGCTATGATGACCAGCGCCGCGTAACGGAACATACGCGCCTGGTTGCTGCCGTTGGCGTATCCGAAGAGGAACGCGGCGATGGTATTCACAACCAGCCCCAGAAACGTGAGCACGTTGGGATTGATGCGGGCCAGAGCGAGCCAGCGGACGATGGCATCGAGAAGAACGCCGCATCCCCGGCCGAAAGCGCTGGTCCAAGTCATGCTCGCTCCGTCATGCTGAACCCGTCATATTGATTCCGTCATCGAGCTCGGTCATGGCAGGCCCGTCATTCGGCAGGGGCCTCGTCGTGGATGGTGGTCAGCTTTAGAACTTCCATTTCCCGCTTACCGTTGGGCGTGACCACGGTAGCCGTGTCGCCTACCTTTTTGTTCAGCAGGGCCCGGCCGATGGGTGAGCTGGTGGAAATTTTGCCGGCGCTCACGTCCGATTCTTCGCTGGTTACCAGCTTGTACTCAACTTCCTCATTCTTAGTATTGTCGAAGATGCGGACGGTGGAACCCAGACCAACCTTATCTTTGGGAATATTATCCATATTGATAAGGGATAGGTCGGCTAACCGACGACCCAACTGCCGCAACCGCGCCTTCACAAACTCCTGGCGCTGTTTCGCCATGTGATACTCGGCGTTTTCGCTGAGATCCCCCAGAGCTACGGCTTTTTTGAGCTCCCTGGGAAGCTCGTAGCTTAACTCGCGCTCCAGGGTATTGATCTCTTCCTGGAGCTTTCTCTTGATTTGCTCGGTCATTGTGCCCACAGAATTATAAACCTAACGCCGGAGTCAGATTGTGGCCCACGCCGATCTCAGACCGAACACGGCTTCCTGTCGCTGGTATGCGCATACGCCCGAGGGCAGGCCGATCGTTGAATGTCAGCCGGGCTATGTCATTCGCTTTCAGCTTGATACGAGGTCGAAAGTCGGGAGGATCGACCCGCAGGCCTCGAGCAGCGGCTTCCAAATTGCCTTTCTGCCCCGGTTTGGGATAAAATGAAAGGGTGTCGTTTCCCTTCCGCTTTGTACTCGTGGGTGTCCCTTCATGATCACTGCCGACGGTAATTTCCACATTGGTGACAAAGTCGTTTATCCCAATCATGGCGTAGGAATTATTGAGCAGATCAGCAGCCGGACTATCGGCGAAAGTGTGGAAAAGTTCTACCTGCTCAAGATCAAGGCCAGTAGCCTGAAAGTCATGGTGCCGTTTCATAACGTGGGAACGGTGGGATTACGGCGGGTGGTAAAGAACGGCGAAATTCAGAAAATCGTTGATTTTCTTACAGTTGGCGAGTGTGATAACAACGCCGATTGGAAATACCGCTTCAAGGAGAATTCGGAGCGGATGCGCACCGGGTCGCTCCTGGAAGTAGCCGCTGTTCTCAAAGGTCTACTCCTGTTGACTCAGACCAAACCCCTCTCCTTCCGCGAAAAGAAGATGCTGGAACGGGCCCGCTATTTACTGGTCAGCGAACTGGCCATGGCCAAGAATTGCGACGAAGCCGTGATTGAGGAAATGCTGTCCGCAGCTTTATCCAAGAGCAAGCTGCGGTTCCCGGAAGCCTCGGAGTTTGAAGCGTAAAACCGGACTTCGGACCTCGGACTTCAGACCTCAGACCTCAGACCTCGGACCTCAGACTCCGGACCTCGGACTTCCGACTTCGGACCTCAGACCTACCCCCCTAGCGTGTCTCCAAATTCGTGGCAGCTTGTGACGGTTGCACTTGCAGAGTGATTGGGTACAGAAGAAGAATAAGCTTGGTGGAAGGAGCAATCGGCATGGGCGCTTCGTATAGAGATCTCAGAGTTTGGCAGCAAGCGATGGAATTGGTGGTTGAAACCTACAAGCAAACCCGCGATTTCCCCAAGACTGAAATTTACGGACTCACCAGTCAGATGAGAACGGCGGCAGTGTCTATTCCCAGTAACATCGCGGAGGGCAAAGGACGTTCGACAGACCGTGATCGCGCCCACTTTTTCTGTCACGCCCGAGGTTCTCTTCTGGAACTGGAAACCCAGATTCTGATCGCTCAGCGGCTGGCGTACCTCGCCCCGGCGCAAGCCGACGGGTTGCTGAACGTTTCGGCGCACTTAGGACGCATGCTGAACGCTCTTGTCCAATCGCTCAAAACTCCAGACGCTACCCTAGAAGACACCACCGCCTGAAGTCCAACGTCTGAGGTCTAGGGTCTGAGGTCTGAGGTCTGCCGTCTGAAGTCCGAAGCCGCCTCTACTCTCCCAGCCATACGCCATAGGGTTTGAGCGACTCTACGTGATCGAAGATGATTTTCATCGCGGCGGTGATGGGTATGGCAAGAACCAAACCCATCGCGCCCCACAACCATCCCCAGACGAGTAGCGCCATGCTCACGGCCAGCGGATTGAGTTGCAGACGATTACCCAGGAACTTCGGGTAGAGCACGTTCAGCGAGAAGACGTGTAGTCCCACGACCGTGACGATGATTAGAACAACATCCGCAGAGTCGATATGTGCGATGCCGGCGAACAGAGGAACGGCAATCGCCAGCAAGACTCCCAGATAGGGAATAAGGCTCAAAAAGCCGCTAATGAAGCCAACGAAGTAGAAGAATGGAAAGTGGAGAATGCCAAATATAGCCGTACTTGCCACGGCCATAAATAAGCCGATCAACAGGTTTCCGACCATGAAGGTACGAATCATGGCTGAAATCAACCCTAGGGTGACGTACGCAGTATGCCGGTTCTGCATCGGAAAGAGCATCACCGTAGCCGAACGTACATGATGTTGCCAGGTCAGCATAAAGTAGACCAGAAAGGGCACGAAGGAAGCGGACAGCAGAGTCTGACCGAAGGACCCGAAACCCCGAGTGAGAATTTCGGTCCAGTTGGTACCGGCGCGGACAGTACCGGGCTGATTGCCCGGCCTGCCCGGATTTAAACTATCCAGTGTTTCTACTTGCTGGCGGAAGCGCTCGACTACTTCCCGAGCCCTGCTGGTGTATTTGGATACATCCTGCAGAAACGTAATGGCTTGGTTCGATGAATAGTAGACGAGGCCAGCTACCAAAGTGACCAACATAAGAACAACGATGGCCGCGGCCAGGCCTCGGGGAAGCGGGAGACGAATCAGCAGATCCATTAGTGGCGCCAAAATGAATGCAAGCAACACTGCCACCAATATCACCGCAAGCACCAGTTCCGCCCAATAGCAAATGCCGAGGATGGTCGCCACTCCGAGTGCAGTAAACGCCCAGTGTGGCTTCTGCGCTTTGGAGGGGGAGACGGCCACGTCCGCTGGTAGAGTCGGTAGCTCCTGGGCCTCGTCGATGGCCATGCGCATATCGTAGCCCAATTCCGGAATTCTCCAGCAGACATATAATTCTCACGTGCCTTCCGATGCTGACTCCGCCAAAATAGAGCGCCGCCCGCGGGTTCTTGGCCTCGATGTGGGCTCTAAGACCATTGGGCTGGCTGTGTCCGACCCGCTCGGCATCACGGCGCAGGGGCTGCAAACTATCCGGCGGCAGAACAAACGTCTCGACTTCAGCCAATTAGCGAAGCTGATCGGGGAGTATGAAGTCGCCGAGATCGTGGTCGGCTATCCGCTGCGCATGAGCGGGGTTGAGGGCACACAGGCTGAGAAGATGCAACGGTTCGCGGAGGAATTGCGGCAGCGATTTAAGCTGCCGGTCCACCTCTGGGATGAGCGTCTGACTTCGGCCCAGGCCAACCGCGTGCTGCGCGATTCCGAAATGTCCATCAAGCGGCGAGGCGAGGTTGTGGACCAGATGGCGGCGGTGCTGATTCTGCAAAACTGGATGGATACGCGGGCGACAGAACTGGGGCGCTAAGCGGCTGGGAGCGATTACCTGCTCCGGATCCCGTTCCAGAGTCCAACGACCAATGACAGTCGATGGACAACTTCCCTTCATCTAAACTGTTCAAGCTTGCGCACCTTCTTCCTATTTCTAGTCCTTGCCATCCTCGGAGTTGGCGGATGGCTGGCGTGGGCGCTGTGGGCACCGGTGACGCCCGAAGGGCAGAAGTTTGTCATGTTACGCCAAGGGTACTCAACCCGGCGGATCGCCAGAGAGTTGAAATCGGCGGGAGTGATTCGCAACGCCGAGTCTTTTGTACTCTGGCACTACTTGCACCGCAAACGTTCGCTGAAAGCCGGCGAATATCTGTTCGACAAGAGTGCGAACGCGCTCGAGCTCCATGACCGGCTGGCGCGGGGCGATATTTATGTCCACACAGTGGTGATCCCCGAGGGCTACACCATCTTCGACATTGCGCAGGCGATCCAGGACGCGGGTCTAGGATCGAGCCAGGAGTTCTTGAACGTGGCGATGTCTGATACTGCCTTGATTGCCGACCTTGCTCCGGAGGCGAAGACGTTGGAGGGCTATCTCTTTCCCAATACTTATGAATTCACTCGAACGCAGGATATGCAGGAGATGGCGGCGGCGATGGTGAAACAATTCCGGCAAGTGGCGCACGAGATCGGGTTACCTGCTGATTTACAAAAGACCGTGATTGTGGCTTCGATCGTCGAGAAGGAGACCGCTGTGCCTGACGAGCGCCCCTTGGTGGCCAGCGTTTATTACAACCGGCTGGCGAAGAACATCGCACTGCAGGCTGATCCCAGCGTGATCTATGGCGAGCTGCTGCAAGGAGCGTACAGTGGCGCGCTGCACCACCAAGATATGCAGTTCCACTCCGCTTACAACACCTACCTTCATCCCGGGCTCCCGCCCGGGCCGATCGGCAATCCCGGCAAGTCATCGCTCGAGGCAGCGCTACATCCTGTGACGACTGATTATTATTATTTTGTCAGCGACGGCAACGGACATCACAAGTTTGCTCACAGCTTGGAAGAGCACAATCGCAACGTTGGAGTTCTGCGGCACGTGATGCAGCGGAAATAGGGACGAACGTGCTTACGTCTTGTCCATGCTGAGAGTAGTGGGCGTTTTCTACCACTCCTCGATTACGTAGCAAGGACCACCTCGGTCTCTTTTGGACGGCTTTGTGTTCGCTATCTGCCCCTCGCAACCACCTCGCAAACCGCTGCACCTGTATACTTACTGGATATCTGGATGAGACAGTTTTCCCGCTATCGGGCCCTGGCTGTACTTACCCTTGTTTTCCCGCTGACTGGGTGCTTGTTCCGTTCTCGCAAGGTGGAGCGCCAGGTGAGCACGGCGCCGCTAAAGTCCGCCACCCAGGCGGAGCTGATCGAATATATCAATAGCCAGGCCGCTAAGGTCCATTCCATGCAGGCCACAGTGGACATCGACGCTTCGGTAGGAGGGGTGAAAAAGGGGAGAGTCACCGATTATCAGGGGATTCGGGGTTATGTGCTGGCGCGCAAGCCAGCAATGCTTCGCATGATTGGGCTGCTGCCCATCGTGCGAAATCAGGCGTTCGACATGGTGAGCGACGGACTCTACTTCAAACTTTGGATTCCGCCCAAGAACCGTTTCATCATTGGACGCAATGACATTGAAACCCACACTACGGGTCAACCTTTGGAGAACCTGCGGCCGCAGCAAATTTATGATGCTCTGTTACTGCGGGAGGTCGATTCGCAGAACGAAATCGCGGTAGTTGAAAATAGCTTTGAGATTGTGACTGACTCCAAGAAACACCAGGTAGAACAAGCTGATTACGAACTTGATGTCATTCGCAAAGGCGAGCACGGTTGGTATCTGGAGCGGAAAATCATTTTCAGCCGAACCGACCTGTTGCCCCATCGCCAATATGCCTATGATCAGAATGGAGATCTAGTCACCGACACACGTTATGAGGATTATAAAAATTACAACGGGGTGGACTTTCCATCGCAGATCGGAATCTGGTTTCCGGACGAGGAGTACGACATCACGCTGACCATCGTAAAGCTGCAGCTAAACGAGCCTCTCCCGGACGATAAATTTGCACTGGAGCAACCGCCCGGAGCGCAGGTGGTGCATTTGGACCAACCGCAGCGGGCCGCCTCTCCCCAACCAGCGACTGGAAGGAAAAGGTAAACCAGCAGTAGCATTTTGTTCTCTACCGAGATACGGCTTCAGTGCCAATTCCTATTCCATGATGAACAAAATGATTGTCGCGAACCTGGTGCATCGACCGATCCGGTCGGTGATCAGTATTGTCGCCATCGCTTTGGAAGTTACCCTCATCCTGCTGATCGTTGGGCTGTCGCTCGGAATGCTGAGCGATTCGCGGCAACGGCAGGCAGGAATCGGTGCTGACGTCATCGTGCTGCCTCCGGGCTCTTCCGCTATTGTTTCGATCACCGGAGCGCCCGCGCCGATCAAGGTGGCGAATATTCTTGCCAAGCTGCCGCACGTGGAGAAAGTTTCGCCTGTTCTCATGCAGGTGTCGACCTCCGGAACGTTGGAGGCAATCTACGGCATCGACCTCCCGAGCTATGAGGCGCTGGGCGGGCCTTTTACATACATTAATGGCGGGCGCTTTCAGGGACCGTATGATGCGCTGGTGGACGACTATTTTGCGCAGTCAAAGCATGTAAAGGTCGGGGATACCATTGAAATTCTGAATCAGAACTTCAGGATCGCCGGCATCGTGGCCCACGGCAAGGGCGCCCGTAAGTTCGTGCCCATCACCACGCTGCAGGATCTGGTCGGAGCGCAGGGGAAAGCTTCGGCTTTCTATCTCAAGCTCGACGATCCCAACAACGCTGACGCGGTTGTGAACGAAATCAAAAACGTCCCGGGCATGAGCACCTACGTTGTGCGCTCGATGCGTGAATACCTCTCAATGATGACTCCGAGCGCCTACCCCGGATTGAGGACCTTCATCAACGTGGTCGTCGGCATTTCCGTGACTATTGGCTTCATCGTAATCTTCCAGGCCATGTACACGGCAGTGATGGAGCGCACCCGCGAGATTGGGATATTGAAGTCGATGGGCGCTTCAAAGTTCTATATCGTAAACGTGATCCTGCGGGAGACTGTGCTCCTGGCGGTTGGTGGCATCATCGTGGGAATTCTGTTCAGCCTGGTGGCGCGCAGCGGTATTCACCAGCGCGTGCCCACGTTGCCGGTGATTGTGACTGGTGGCTGGATCCTGAGGGCGACGGTCATCGCCATTGTGGGCGCCATTGCGGGAGCGCTCTATCCGGCTTTCAAAGCAGCGCAGAAGGACCCGATTGATGCGTTGGCGTACGAATAAGCTTCGCCCGTAATCCCGTTTCGCTCACCTACATCCTAGAACATGTTCAACTGGACAGAGGTAGGTTAGGAGGGGACAATTAACCTCATGGAACTGCGGCCCTGCAGACGTTTGATGAAACTTGGCCTCGGTGAGTCAGCCTCGGTTTTAATCATCCTGACGGGCGTCTGCCTCGCAACTACGCTTGTGTGGACACAAACCACGGATTCCCAGGCAAGCGATACCAGCAAGTCTTGGAGCGCTACGACCGAACAGCGGGGGTCTGGGAACACGAATCCGACCCGGACCGCCGAAACCCACAGGGAAGCCGACGGCCGCACCGTGGACAAACAAACTGTTGAGCGGATCGGGCCCGATGGGCGATATGAACCCTACCTTGATATTGAGAAGGAGTCGGTCAAAGTAGATGCGTCGACAATTCGTGTGACCCAGCGCACCTTCGGCAGGGATTCCGAGGGGAACAGAGTACTGACGCAAGTGACCGAAGAAGAAAAACGTACATCGCAGGGCGGCGATGTGAAGAGTGTTCGGATCACGTCGGATCCTGACGCGAATGGCCGCCTGCAGGTCGTCCAGCGAGAGACTCAAGAAACCAAGAAGACAAGTCCCGGCGTGGAGGATACGAAAACCGCAGTCTTTACTCTCGATATCAACGGTGGCTTAGCAGAAACCATGCGGATTCAGGAGCGTCAGAAGCGAAGCGACGATCACACGGTTGAATTTCGAAAGTCAACCCTTTTGCCCGATGGCAATGGAAGCTGGCAGGTCGGTGAAGTCAGGGAAGGGTTGATCAAGGACGACGGCAAAGAGCGCAGCAGGGATGAGCAGGTTCTGCGGCCTGATAGCAACGGTAAATTGTCGGCTATCGCGCGGACGGTGAGCAAAGAATCGGAAGGTACCCGCGGAGAGAAGCGCACCTCTGTCGACAGCTATACAACCGATGTGCCCGGCTCAGCCGGAGATGGCCGCTTGCATTTAGGACAGAGAGTTACGACCCTTCATCGGGCGAATCCGAATGGCGGAGAAACAACTAAGGAGCAAGTCGAACGACCCAATCCTGGGGACCCAAGTGGTGGGCTTCATATGACGAGTGAAGCCATCGATATTGTGCGTCCGGGCCCAGACGGTGCGAAGCGAACACAAACGATTCGATCTCTGGATGCGAACGGCAATCTCGGCGTAGTGTCGGTTGATATAGGAAGAACAGACAAGGCCCCGGCAGTCCAGGTTGATATAGCAGCACCAGACAAACCCAAGCCGAATCAACCCAAATAGCCCAATAATTCCAATTTTACCGGGAAGTGCAGTTTGTCCTAATATCCCCGCTCTGGTGCTAACTTCCGGTCCTCTACTCTCGTCGAAAGATGAAGGAATTCTCTTTTGTTTCTCTTCATATGCTTACCACGACGCTGTTTTTTTGCGCGGCAATTAGCCAGAAATGGGTAGTGGGTCAGTTTCCTTTTCCACAGGAAGCGGCGTAGCATGAGAATGCTAAAGCCGCTTCCACTTCCAACATCTAGGCCATTCCCACCATTCAAAACTAGGCGGCTAACGAGGCAGTGTGTGACGATTGTAGCCGGCTTTAAATGCAAAAACGGAGTGGTCATTTGCGCGGACACGCAGCATACAGGGGCGTCTGTAAAATTCACAGCTCCTAAGCTGTGGACGGATCAGGATAGAGGTATAGTCGCAGGGGCCTGCAATGACGTTACTTATCTACGAATGGCTGTTGATGAAGTTTCAGATCGGTTCGAAAAACTTTCCCGATGGACTCAACCAGGCGTAAAGAAAGCCATTCTCGATGCTCTAATAAAAGTACATCAAGCAATCAGGGCGGCTTTTGATGTTTCTGATCCAAATCGTCCACTCTTGTCCATGCTGATCGGGGCTAGATTGGATAACTGGAAAGTCATCCTATTGAAAACTTCCGAAACTGCCGTAGCTCCTGTAGACAATCTCGACTTTATAGGATCAGGCGAGGAAGTTGCGCGTCTCCTAATGTCTCCCTTTTACGATCCCGATTTGCGCGTAACGGAGATGCAAACAGTTGGTGCTTATTGCTTTAGATTCGCAAAGGCCAGCGGCAGTTGGTGTGGTGGCGAAACACACATTGGCGTGATCTTTGACGGTGATCCTGAAACCAAGTATGCACATCCCGCGTATATCAGGACAGATAGGGGATATATGAACTGTCACATCTTGAGTGAACTGGCTCCCGCTTTGGCGTCCGCCTGGAATGTAAACATTAGCCGCGAGGAATTTGAAAAACGAGTAAGCAAGTTAACTGATTGGTTGCGATCGGCAAGGGAGCGGCAAGAAAAGGTAAGCAAGCAAGATATATTCATCTCGTCTGCATCAAAGCCCTCGAAATAAGATTCTGCTCAATCGTAGAAGCCTTGACTACAGGTTTGGGAAGCAACGCGCATAATTCCTCAAGAGTCCAAACGTGATCCGTCAAACCCGCTTCCATTGCGGGAGTGCAGCGTAACGTCTGATGCGTTCGGCAGAAGTTGTAGAACATATAGTGCAACGCAACCGAGTGACGATGATTGTCTGCCTTCTTACTAAATCCATTCGTCAGCCGCGTAAAGCGCCGCATCTGCATTCGCATTGTTAGGTTCTGCCGTTCGACATAGCTAGTGCTCACATGTTTGGGGTCTGGATTGCCGCTGACAACCTTCAAATCGCAGCCGATGCACTTGGCGGGCGAATAGCGTGTCTCATTCTCGACGACTGCACCATAGATTTTCTGTAGTTGTGCGTAATCAATATCCGCGCCGAAGGCATCTTCCACGGCGTCCAAGTACACTCGGTGGCCATCGGTTGTAATCTGTACTCGATTCTTGATTCTACTGGCGCAGTCTGCCATGAACTCCTTTGCCCATCCGCCATCTCGTCCGCCTACCAAGTAAGAAACTACCAACTTCGTATCCGCGTCAATTCCGACCCATGTCCAAATATCTCCCCAGCCTTCAAGCTTCTTTGCCGCGCTAACGTTTTTTGCCTTTGCCCCTACAAAGCACCAGATTTCATCGGCCTGCAAGCGGCGTACTTTCAGGTTCCGCACGAATTGATTGTGATATCCGGCGCAGGCACACCCTATGTCGGCAAGCAGCTTAGCCACGGTGTTTTTCGCCACTCCGGTCATGCGAACTGTGGCGCGAATCGAGCAGCCCTCAATCAAGCAGCTAATCACTCTGGCTTGGGTTTGGCTGTCTAGACGATTCATATTGACTCTTATACCATTGCCGCTTTAGCATGTCAAGATGTTTCTCTGTCCATACATCGAGCGTTGAATAGCGAGGGTTAATGACTGACTGGAGCGATGTGGCGTTGGTCTTGCGCGGATGGCTAGACGATGGCCGACGATTGCGAGTGCGGGTTAGATCAGAGCGTGTAGACGGGACGTTCCTCTGTAAGCTGCGTAAGGTAGACGCAGATGAATGCGAGATTTCCTTCTTTGCCGATGAAGGTAACCCATCATTTGTGCTCGATTTTATTTTAGAGGGCTGTTTCTTTGAGTTTAAGGACGTGCCGGAGCGCGTTCGACAATCAGCGCCTGATGAGCATTTAGAGTCGGCAGTCTTTGTTACAGGATGGGTTGATCTTGCCATCGTCGTGCTCGAAGATTAGCACGAACTGGTTTAGAGAATATTCAGTGTTTCTTCCATCGCGCCCTAGCAGCCTTCGCAGCGACTTTCCGGCGTGCTTCCTTGGTCATGGTCTTGAGCCGCCGCTTCCCGCCGATCTGGCCACCTTTGCGGCCTATGGCTGCCATGTATTTGGAAAGCTCAGAATCAAGGGATGGAGGGCCAACTACGGGTTCCGGCTCTGGCATCTCGCTAGTTGAGCGGTCTACGATCCATTTGGCAAGCTGGTTGGGATCACGTGGACGCTTGCCTTTGCCGATGGTCATGGTTTGACCCCTAATCCCCCCGTTCGGCTCATAGCGGACCTGGAACGAGAATGGGTTGACAGCGAACCAATTTCTCCACTTTACGTTTGTGTCAGCGCACTATGAGCCGGACGCGGGGCTAGGATAAGAACTCTCCAGTGCTATAGTCTGCCACAGACTGGATGCTAAAGCGAGGCTGTGGATATTCAAACTAACCCACTACCCAGAAATGAGAATACTTGACCTTTCCGCAGATGTCGGCCTAGTGGCTGTCGTCCTTGCTACGGCGAATATCTGTATCGGACTTCTGATCGCGGTCCGCTACAGTCCCTGGCGGCTGTGGCCGCACCGGCGAATTAATATTTTTGCAATCCACAAGTGGACCGCGTGCTTACTGCTCTCGTCGATAGTAATTCACCCGATCATCCTGCTGTTCTCGGGTAGCACCCGCTGGCGTCTGATGGACATAGCGCTTCCTGTGCGGTCTCCGGTTCAGCCTCTCGAAAATACAATTGGAGCGGTGGGCTTGTACCTGATCGTCGTGGTCCTGCTCACATCATATTTTCGGCTTCGGCTCGGACGTCGCCAATGGAAACTGTTCCACTATCTGGTTTATGCGGCGGCCGTTTGCGTTTTTATTCACGGCATCCTGGCCGATCCCCAGTTAAAGGGATTGGCGATCGATCCACTTGACGGGGAGAAACTGCTGGTTGAATCGTGCTTGCTGATCGTCGCACTGGCGACGTCTTGGGCTTGGCGCTATCGGCTGAGCAAGGAACGCAACGAACTCTGAATCAGTCCATGTGGTCGTGGCCGTGCCCTTGCCGCTCGACCGACCAAATGTCTTCCGCCTTCTGTTCGAAAGGGTAAACATGAACCATCCATCCGAAAATCTGCGGGACGAACTTTCCACCAGCCGCATCGCAATCTTCCTTCGTGGCGATGGAACCGCCGAGTCCGAATTGTGAATTCGGCATCCCAACCAGATTCCTTTGATCTTGCGGAGGCATACACAGGTTAACGTGAGCGTGCCATTGGGCAATGCTGAGGGGAATACGCGAATCGAGTAAGTCTTCGCTGGAATTTTTGGGCGCGGTATACATCACGCCGATCAGCTTGTAGTCGTCCCCGTGCTTCTCATAAAGCAACGAAGTAGGATGGTCAGGATTGAAATGCCGGCTGGCTTCGAAAGCGTACAAATAATTGGTGAAGTGATATTGCTTCTGCGGCCGATTAGGCATGAAAATCTTAAAGCCGTCAGCCAGTGCGGTTTTGTAGTCAACGTATTTCGCTGCGACTCTGCGGGCGGCGTCCACTACCTGGTCGGCTTTTTCTTGATCCCCAGCCTTCAGGTCGCGAAGGGAGGTCATCTTCATGTGCGGCCCCATGTCCATGTGATGACCTTCCATGGAGTGCATGGCGCGAGCGCTGCCATCACCCATACCAGGCATATCGCGCATGTCGACCCCGTTCGCCGTCGTCGACATATCCGGACCGGACATATTCATATTCGACATGTCGTGCGCGTCGGCCTTTGGTTTCTGTTCTTGTGCCCACCCCAACGAAAGTGCGAATACGATTGAAGCAGCGGCCAGAATTCGTTGATACATAGCTGTGTCTCCAGACAAATTCTTCGCATAGTATTAACCCTGAATCAGGCCGATTGTTTCTGCAATGGGAGAGTAATCACGAAGGGTTACGGCGGTAACGGCCAGCAGCATGAATTCCGCCGTCGTCATAGCCGCACAAAATGAGAGCGCTGCGGAGACGCTAAGCCCCAGATCGGTCCAGAGTCTTCGTCATTGCAAAAAGAGGCGTTCCAAACAAATCGTGTGGACCGTCAGTGGTACGTTCGAAACCGAAGCCTTCATACAACCGTATCGCGGCCGTTAGGAATGGCGTGGTAGTGAGAAGTAATTTCTTGCAGCCGCTTGCCAGAGCGAATTCTTCTATTGTCCGGAGTAGCAATTTACCGATGCCCGAACTTCGGACCGCAGGGTGGACCGCCATGCCGCGAATGTACAGCGATTCGTCCTTAGGAATGGCCGAACCCGTGCCCAATATCGCGACGGCGTTCAAAGCAATCCATACTGGTCCTTCTCTGATGCGATTCTCGACTTGTTCGCTGCTGATGGCGGTTGCTGCAAATCCTACGTCGGTGTAAAGCGGCCTGTATTCAAGGAACGCCTGGTGTAGAAGTGCAGAGATTGAGGCAGCATCGCTGCATTCGGCCCTGCGAACCTGGATCTCAGAGTGGGGCTTTTTCATGCGTACTCACAATTGCCTGCCGGCGACTACCGGTTAAGCCGACTTTCGCCAACACTTGCTCGGCCGCTTCTTCCCCTGAACGAACACAGTCCGGCACGCCGATTCCACGATAACCGTTCCCAGTGAGAGCCAGGCCCGGGATCTGCTGGCGCAGGCGTTCGATTCGTTCCAGACGTTCCAGGTGACCCACGTTGTACTGCGCCATGGCCCCTCTCCATCTATATATGCGACTGAAAAGCGGCTCGGCCACGAGGCCGAGAATCTGACGCAGTTCTTCGCGTACGATGCGCAGGATTTCATCGTCTGGCAATTGGAGAATCGACTCATCCCGCGAGCCGCCCAGGAAGCACCTAACAAGAGCGCGGTCTTCGGGCGCGCGATGCGCAAACTTGTGGTGCACGAAGGTGGCGGCCAGCACACGTTTGCCTTCGCTGCGAGGTACCAGGAAACCGAAGCCTGGAGGCAGTGACTGTCGCACCTTCCGCTCGTAACCTAGCGCCACAGTCACCGAGGAACTGTATTGGATCCCACAAAGCTCGGAAGCAAGGTCTGAGTGGCTGGTGCTGAGCAATTTCGCAGCCGCTAGCGCAGGTACTGCCACAATGACAGCATCGTAGAAGTCGGATTGGCCACCAGCGGTGACAGTCCACCCATCGCTTTTAGACTGGATGTCTTGTACGGCCGTATTGAGGCATAGCGCAGAAGGATCTAGGCGAGCCACAATGGCGCCCACAATCTCCTGCATTCCATTTTTTGGCGAAGTGAAGAGAGGCGGTGCGGGGGACGATTGGCGAATCTTTTCGCACCCCGCCACCATCGCGCGGCCAAGACTTCCATGCGTGCGCTCCATCTCTACGAAGCGGGGGAGGACAGCCCGAACACTGAGAGATGACGCATCCCCGCCGTAGATGCCTGTGAGCAATGGATCGGCGAGACGATCCACCATCTCCCCACCGTAGTGGCGCTCGACAAACGAGGCTACGCTCTCATCGCCGGGCCGGTTTCGGGGATGGAACCACTCGCGCGCCATGCTCAGCTTCGTGCCGAATGAGAACAGCGGCGAGAAAAGAATTGGCCGAATTCTCGTTGGCACCATGAACATCAAACCATCAGGAATGGCGACCAGCTTGCCTTTCACGAGGATGTAAGTCTTGCGAGCGGCGTCGTTTGATCCGATCAGTTGATCGCCTAATCCGATCCGGCGGCAGAGATCGGCTGCCCAGGGCTTTTCTGTGAGGAACGAGTCAGCGCCAGCTTCGACGAGACAGCCATCTACGCGCTCAGTGACCAGAACGCCACCCAAACGGGGAGCCGACTCGAAAAGCACATATTGCAACGGGACCCCGGCGCGACGTTGTTCTTCGAGAACGAAGGCAGCAGAGAGCCCGGAGATGCCGCCACCGATGATGGCGATGCGTTTCATAATTTGAGAGTAATGCCGCCGTCTGCTGGCAAACCTATCTCTCCGTGGTTACATGACTTTAAGGCTTGGCGGCGAATGCCGGAATCCGTTGCCGAGCTAAATCAGCCAGCGCCGCAGTCAACACAGGTGAGTCGTTCAGGGACTCGGCCCGCCACAGTCGCATGCCTATCTTCTCAGCGAACTGTTTGAAGCCAACATCAATGTCAAATAGAACTTCGACGTGGTCGCAGAGAAATCCGATGGGCTGAATGAAAACGCCGCGGCGCCCTTTCCTTTTCAGCTCGAGAACGGTGTCTTCTACTGTGGGTCCAAGCCAGGCTCCGCCTGACATGCCCTGGCTTTGAAATGCGAACGTCCAGTCTTCCGGTTCGATCGCTGCCTCCCGCGCCACCAGCGCGGCGGTTTCCTTGCTTTGGCGCTCGTAAGGATCGCCTTCAGTGATCGTGCTCTGCGGAACACTGTGTGCGGTGAAGACGATCGGAACTTTGGTCTTCATCTCTTGACAGGCGTTCTCCCATCCCGAGCGCAATTTCTCCGAAAAAGCTTGGATCAACAGCGGATGGTCGTGCCAGGATTCGACGAAGTCGATGGCTAAAGGACCGGCATCGGCCGGTCTCAGCGCGGCCCGATAGAGGCCAACGCTGGTGCGCGAATTCTGGGGCGCGAGACAAATTGCAACGACGCGTTGAACAGCTTCTGCTTGCATGGCAGCCAGCGTGTCTGCGATGAAGGGCTTCCAATTCCGCATGCCGACATAGACAGGCAATTGCAATTCTTGCGCCAGGAGTTCTCCTTGCCTCACGGTCATCGCTGTCAGTGGAGAGCGGCCGATCAGGCTATAACGGTGCTTTACTTCTGCGACAATTTCGGCAGGAAGCGCTCGGCCGCCGGTTACACGAAGCAAGAACTCCGGGACGTCTTCTGGCGAGTCAGGGCTGCCATGAGCCAGGAGTAGGACTCCCCTCTTCCCCGGGTTTGATTGCAAATTCACGCAGATGGTCCCTATCTAAGATAGACGGCGCCAAACGACTGGTTTGCCCAGAGCATCCTGAAGTTGGAATTCCAACCAACATTGACGAGGCTATTTCCAGGAAAAACCAGTTGTCAGTTCTCGGTTCTCAGGCTCAGCTTCGAGTCGAGTGCTCCTGGACAAAATTGGTCAGCGCTCTCACATTTTCCATTGGGGTCTCCGGCAAAATGCCATGCCCCAGATTGAAGATGTGCCCGTGACGTCCTGCAGCGCGTCGCAGGATATCGTCGGCTCGCGACTTCAACTCTTTCCAGTCCGCAAACAGCGCCACGGGATCGAGGTTGCCCTGCACTGCCCCGGAGCCAACCGAACGCCAGCCTTCATCCAGCGGAATCCGCCAATCGAGGCCGATCACTTCCGCGCCAGTCTGCTTCATTAATGGCAGCAGCGTAGCAGTGTCAGTGCCAAAATAAATAACCGGTGCGCCGGTTTTGCGCAGCGCCTGCACGATCTTGCTAGTCGCTGGCAGCACGTAACGACGATAGTCTTCGACGCCGAGGCAGCCGACCCAACTGTCGAAAATCTGGATAACGTCTGCGCCGGCACGCACCTGGTCAGCCGCATATTCAGAAACAACCGCGACTAGCTTGAGCATAAGGTCCGACCAAACAGTCGGCGACTGGTACATCAACTTCTTCGTATGGAGATAATTTCGTGAGCCGCCGCCTTCGATCATGTAGCTCGCCAAAGTAAAGGGCGCGCCGCAGAAGCCAATCACCGGTAGGCCGCTTCCAAAATGCTTGCAGACCAGACGCACGGCCTCAGAAACGTATCCCAGATCGGCGGCGCGATCGGTACGCAGGCGGGCAACATCATCCGCTTCACGCAAAGGGCGCTCGATCACCGGACCCTCCCCGGCCGAGAAGTGAAAGGGCAAACCCATCACCTCAAGAGGCAGCAAGAGATCTGCGAAAATGATGGCGGCATCCACCCCCAGCGCTTCTGCCGCAGTGACAGTCACCTCGGCGGCGACTTCCGGCAGCTTGCAAATCTCGATTAGAGAATATTGTTTACGGACGGCACGATACTCGGGCAGATACCGCCCGGCCTGGCGCATGAACCAAACCGGAGTCCGGTCAACCGGCTGTGCCTTGCAAGCCTTCACGAAACGGGATTGGGGGGCGGACATGAACTTCTAATCTAGCATTTTCACGGCTGGCCTAGGGCTACGTGGCCGGTCAGCACTGTCGTGTGGAGAGGCATCAAGAGAGTACCCTCAGAGGTCGCCAAAATCGTCCTATCATTCTCTGGTACATCGAAATTCGGGGAGGCGTCACATGGCGGCGAGTCAGGTGGTTCTTTACTTTGACAAGCAGGAAGATGCCCTGCTTTTCACCTTGGCTGCCAGTTCGGTGATCTCGCCGGATGGGCCCGGTCGCAAGGATGAGGCTCTGGTAAAGATTGCGACCGAGATCTGCAAGGCCAGCCGGATTACCACCGAGGGCGTTCTAAATCCGACGAATCCGCCCCGAAAAGTTAGCGTTGGTCAGGCTGCGGAGAAACCTGTCTAGATCGTTGAGCGGACTGAATTCGTCGAGTGCGTCGATCCTGCTGAGATTTTTGCAATTCCTTCTGTCAGCCCAGATCCCTTTTGATCATTGCCTGAGCTCTTTCTGAGCCTGGGGGCCAGGCGCGGGACGAATCGCGCTCCTCGGGGTATTAATTCACATAAAATGACGACTATCCGGTTCCGTCAGCGCCCCCGACGTGATTGAATACTCTTCCAGTGTCTCGGTAAGTGGCGCGAGCGCTGAAGAAGTGCTTCCAGGCAGTTTTTATCCATGCATCTTGAAATGAAAACGCAGTGTGAGAAGTGCGGAGGTGCACTGCCGCCGGATGGAGAAGCTTATATCTGTTCATATGAGTGCACTCTGTGTCCGCCCTGCGCAGCAAATGTACACGGGATTTGCCCGAATTGCGGCGGAGAACTCAGCAATCGGCCGCGCCGGAAAACTGCGATTGAGAGTGCCGAGACTACAGAAAATTTAGACTGGCAGACGCCAGAGCGCGTCCGTCCATGGCTGGTGTGGGCTGTGAGCTTCGGCTTGTGGACTTTCATCGCTCTAGCCGCCAGTGTGGCCATTTACCGGTATGACCTTGCGGCGGGAACTCCGATGAGCTTCCTCAGCGAGATTCCTCTGGAGCTCAGCCGAGTACTCACCTATGCCCCTCTGACGCCTTTTGCTTTTGCACTGGCACTCCGTTATCCGCTTCAGCGTGAGAATTGGTTGCGTCCGGCATTGGTGCTTCTTGCTGGTGGTATCGCTTTTATGGGGGCACACGTAATTCTGCGAGGCCTAACCTATCCCGTCTGGGACTGGGGCACTAAGGGCTTTGTATCGGCTGTTTGGGATTCGCAGACTCACGGCGTACGTATCCGGCCGGAACTGTTCCTGAGGGTGTTCTACGCCAATTCGATTGAGGACATTACCGGCGCTTATTTGCCTATTGTAGTAGTTGCACACGCCGTGTCCTACTACCGGAGATTCAGAGACCGCGAATTGCGTGCTTCTCAACTCGAAGGACAAGTTGCCAAGGCACACTTGCAGGCATTGAAGAACCAACTACAGCCCCACTTTCTCTTCAATACGCTGCATTCGATCTCAGCCCTGATGCTTACTGATGTCCGCGCCGCTGACCGCATGATGAGCCGTCTCAGCGACCTGCTACGCATCAGCCTGGAGAGTGACGGAATCCAGATCATTCCCCTGAGTCAGGAACTTGAATTCGTCAACGGCTACCTTGAAATTGAAAAGGTCAGGTTTGAGGACCGGCTAAACGTAGTTTTTGACGTCGCCCCCGACACCTTGGACGCCTTAGTGCCTCACTTGCTGTTGCAGCCGCTGGTAGAGAATGCAGTCCGGCACGGTATTTCCCGGCGGTCGAGGAATGGCGAGGTTCGAATTGCCGCAAGCCACCAAGGCGGCAGTCTTTGTCTGCAGGTAGCGGACAACGGGCCCGGGATGGAGAAGTCTGACGCTAGTAAGACTCAGACCAAGACTGGTCTCGGCCTGAGGGCGACGAAGGAGCGGCTCCAGACTTTGTACGCTAACGAACAGAGTATGGAAATCCGTAGCGCTCCGGAAAGTGGCGTGGAAGTCGAGGTGCGGATACCGTTTCGAACCGAGCCACGTCAGTTAGTGTATGAAGTGGCCCAGGCAGATTTCGGGACGGCGTGACCATCTCATGACCACCACTGGCATACGCACCGTCATCGCCGATGATGAACCCCTGGCGCGCGAGAAATTGCGGATTCTGCTGGCTTCGGAGCCTGGGATCCAGATCGTTGCGGAATGTCGTGACGGACTGCAGACCATTGACGCGCTGGAAAGCTACAAACCTGACCTGCTGTTGCTGGACATTCAAATGCCCGAAATGGATGGCTTCGAGGTGTTGAGTGCCATTCCCCCGGACGAGCTGCCGATTGTTATTTTCACTACCGCCTACGATCAATATGCCGTCCGAGCCTTTGAAGCGCATGCTCTGGATTATCTGCTGAAGCCGTTTGATCAGGACCGGCTTCACAGCGCCATCGAAAGAGCACGTGCTGAACTGCTCAAAAGCACCGACCGGGATCTGACAAATCGCCTGCTCGACTTGCTGGCGCAAGCTCGAACGGAATCAAAAGGTGACCGACGCCTGATAATCAAGGCTGGTGGCCGGGTGGTCTTTCTGGACACGGATGACATTGACTGGGTCGAGGCGGCAGCCAACTACGTCAAGTTGCACGTGGGAAAAGACTCCTACGTGCTCCGCGAGGGCATTGGACGCATTTCCGATCGACTCGATTCCAACCAGTTCGTTCGCATCCATCGCTCTGCCATCGCCAATGTTCGCAAGATCAAGGAACTACAACCCTGCAACAGCGGCGAATACATCGTGGTCCTGAAGGATGGGAAGGAACTCTCCTGCAGCCGCGGTTACCGTTCCGGCCTGCAACAACTCATCGACAAGAACAGCTAGGCAGCTTGCGGCCGTCGGCAGACAAAAATTCAAGGAGGCCCTTGCGAGCCTCCTTTCTTTACTCCGCACGTTCCTAGAAAATGAACTTCGCGGAAAGCTGCATCGTGCGCGGATTGCTGGAGAACACCGCCCGCGGGACGTTAAAGGTAGCTGCTCCCGGAGTGAGGTACTGTCGCGCCGCGGTACTGGTCGTGATTGTCGTCAAGGCTGTGTTGGCGCCGTCCGCCCGGTTGACGTAACCCGGCGTGAACTGCGGGTGGTTGAAGGCGTTGAGCATCTGGGCGCCCAGTTGGAACCTGAACCTCTCCGTGAAGCTCACGCTCTTATAGAGGCCGAAGTCCCAATTGTTGATGTGCTCGGTTGCTAGCGTGTTACGCCCGAGGTTGGACAGTGCGCCGATACCAGTCCGAATGTACCGCGCAGTCGGATCGTTCGCGACATAAGCCACCGTATCCCCAGCGCTGTTGGTCAAGGCTGTTACGTCTGTTCCGGTTCCTGCTTTGCCAGCTGGATTAACAATGGCGCGATCGCCCCAGGTGTCACCGTTGCCGTTGGCGTCCTGAGCAGCCTGCACCGTTGCGTACTCCGGGCTCTCGAAGGTGTAAACCGGTGCAAGTTCCCAGTTCCCTACAACGTTCTTCATTACCCAGCTGTTGGAGCTCTTGAACATGGGCATATCGTAGAGGGCCGTGATGGTGAAGCGGTGCCGGTGGTCGAGAGCGGAACTGGAGCGGTCTGCGTGCAGATTCTGGAAGTCCTGCGGGCGCCGCGGCGTTAGGACCGTGCTGAAGAAGTCAGCGGTGGAATTGTCAATGTTGTGACTGAAGGTGTAAGCCGCCTGCAACTGCAGACCGTTGGTGAACCGGCGATTGAGTTGCGCTGCCAGCCCGTGGTAGGTGGAGTCGCCGAAGGGCACGAAGCCTATCAGGTTGGTTTGGTTGAACCCGGCTGCCGCGAGATCGCCACGGAAACTCGGCTGGGCCTGGATTTGCGCAAGAGTTGTCGTCAGTCCGTCCAGCGTAGACTGGCCTGGGTTAGTGATGTAGGTGGGCAGGAACAATGTCGGCGATGTTTGGTCAATTCTGTTAATGCGATCCTGCACATCTAGGTGGACGCCGCGGGTTCCCAGGTACCTGATCTCGGTTGTGTAGTTCTTGGCGAAGGTGTGCTGGACGCCCAATTGCCACGAAATAGTGTACGGATCCTTCTGGTTCGGTGGAACCCAGGCCGCGGTAGCAGCTCGGGCCTCTGCAACCGTAGCAAATGGTTGAGGCAAGGGTGGTAGTCCTCCGCCGGCTAGAAACGCAGCAGAACTCGGACAAGTCGGCGAACCTGGGCAGTCATATGTCTGGTTCAACTGCGGAGGCTTGGACAGACTGCCGATGTTATCGTAGAGCACGTCATACGCCATGCCAAAGCCCGCACGAATGGAAGTATTGCCACTGTTCCCCGGCGACCAGGCAAGACCTACGCGGGGCGCAAAGTTTTTCTTGGGCGCCCGCGGTTCAGCGAAACTGAGGCCGGGGATGCTGGCTGCGATATTCAGTTTCTGCAGGCGCTCATCGGCAGGAATGGTCGTGTACTCGTGGCGCAGGCCGAGGGTAAGAGTCAGATTCGGACGCATCCGCCAGGTATCGCTCACATACCAATACAGTGCGATCTGGTTTGCGTCATAACCTGCTTTCCCGACGCTGCGCTCCGCCAGGCTATCCGGCACCTGGTCGTTCAGATACAACTCCAGAGTCGAGTAATCGTAGTCGCCACGAGAACGTTGTGTGAAGCTCTGGGGCGAGATGTACTTTCGGGCTTCCAGGCCGAACTGCCAAGTGTGGCGGCCCTTGGTCCAGCTGAGGTTATCGGCCGCCTGATAAGTGTTGATAATGGTGAATTGCGGGGCGTTCGGGTTCGGACCGACCTGCAGATTCAGTTGATCAAAGGAAAGATTCGGGAATTGGTCTAACCCGGGAAATGTGAAATTGCCCGCACCGATTATTTGCCTATATCGGTTGTAGCCAATGCGCAACTCATTGGTAAGCGTCGGTGAAAAGGTGTGGTATTCCCCCAGCGTAAATACATCTGAAGTGGCTGGGATGATCGAGAAAAAGACGGGCAGCGTAGCGGTTACGTCCGATCCAACACTCTTGTTGTAAATAAACCGGCCTCGCAATTGGTCATGGTCCGAGATGTTGTAGTCGGCGCTGCTGGCGGAGTTGCGGAAGTTATTGAAGGAAGGACCCACGATTGGGAAAAGTCCGACTTGAATCGGCGTCTTGTTCACTATAATGGCGTTGCAAGCCGGAGGAGAACAAGGCGCGGGAGCCGTCGGCACATACTTCTTAAAAATACTCAAGTTAGTCTGGTTTATTCCCGGCATCGACGCCAAGGTCGCGAAGCCGTTGGCGGTGGGAGTTGTTGGCGCTGTAGGAGTCACACTCTGACCAATCGCGTTGTACTCGTAGTTAAAGAAGAAAAACAGCTTGTTCTTGATGATGGGACCGCCGATCTGTCCTCCGTAACGGTTGCTGTCGAAGCGGGGTTGTTTCGGTGTTGTTCCGGCGGGGGTTCCGTTGGCGACGATTTGATCAATCGAGTTAAGGTTGCGGTTCTCAAAATACTCGTATAACTTACCGTGGAAGCTGTTCGTACCTGTCATTACTACCTGGTTGAATTGACCGCCTGAGGAGTGTCCGAACTCCGGTGCGTACAAGTTTTGCAGCACGGTAAAACTGGCTACCGCATCATTAGGGACCACGGCTAACGGCCCGGTGACAACCTTATTGTTATTGTCGACACCTTCAATGGTGAAGTTGTTGTTGTAGGCGCGCTGCCCGCCCACTGAGGGCCCTGTTCCGACACCTACCCCGCCGTTGCTTGCTACGCCAGACGAGTAGAGTGAAAGGTTGAGTACACCGATTCCAAAACCGTTGCCGGATGTTGCGGGCAGGTCTGAGATTGAACGCTCGTCGTAGTTATTGGTAACTTGGGCCGTCGTGGTGTCAATGATCGGAGCTTCTCCGGAGACTTCCACCGTCTCCGATGCTGCGCCCGGGGTCAAGGTCACATTGACGGTACCGGTTCGATTCAATTCCACGTCGGCCGATTCCGTAGTGGTGCGAAAACCGGCGGCCTTTACCGTGAACCTATAGCTACCAATCGGGAGATTATCAAACCGGTATTGACCTGTATTGTTGGTCTTGGCATTGGCCGATACTCCCGTGGCTGTGTTGATACTGGTCACGTCGGCGCCCGCCACGGCGGCACCGGTCGAGTCCATTACGGTACCCACAACGTTCCCGCTGATGGCTTGAGCAAAACCGACGGTAGGTGTCAAAAGCACACTGACGACCAACCCGAACGATAACATCAACAAAAGCAGCCTGCGAATGTATTGATTCATGTTCGATTCTCCTGAAGGTGAGACCGTTCCGCGACCTCGGCAACCAAGTCGCCGGCGATGATTGTTGTGCACGCGCCGCGCCGCGCGGCTATTCCCGGTTGGATCGTGGGATGCGTAGTTTGTTTTCTGGGATGAAGCTTGGTTTTTTTACGACCAATGCGACTTACCTACACCGCTTGCAGAGACAGCTTATTGAAACAGTTCAGTGAGAATACGCAGATGTGGAGAGAGCAATGAGTTGTTATATGAGAATTGGAAAGCGAAAGGCACGTTGGTGCTGATATAAAAATCTATGCGAGACGCGTGTGGACTATGTGTATTTGAACAAATGCACTCTGCGTTTGTTAACCATGTTGTTGGGTTCATCTCTGCCACGTCACCCTGCGTCTTGTGGTCAAGCTAGGATAGCGATAACACCTAGACATCGATTGGTACCAGCGCGGACTGCATCTGTCCCCTGGTATCTATTTAGTGCAGCCGATTGATGGACAATGGTCCCGCAAGAGTTGTAGAAGGCTTCGATCAGCGAATCTACACATGCCGGATCGGCCTTCTGATGTAGCTTCACTTCCTCGCGGACCAGTCTTAGGGGGATTATGTCAACGCAGGTTTCAGGTGCAGAACATGTTGAAGAAGTAGTTGAACGAGTGCATCAGGAACTCGATTCGCTGTTAAAGCAGCGTGCCGCGATCATTAAGAGAATTGGCACTATCAAACAGACGATTTTGGGGCTGGCTAATCTCTTCGGTGACGACATTATTGGCGAAGAATTACTGGAACTGGTTGATCATAGGCCGACCTCCCGTCAGCCAGGTTTCACGAAAACGTGTCGCATGGTGCTGATGGAATCGGCCCGTCCTCTGCTAACACAAGAAGTCTGCCAGGAAATCAAGCGAAGGAATCCAGCCTTAATGGCCCGCCAGAAAGATCCTCTGGCATCGGTCTCTACTGTGCTCAACCGGTTAGCCAGCTATGGAGAAGCGCGCTTTCTGGCTAACGACAGAGGCCGCCGAGCGTGGCAGTGGGTAACGGAAGGTTGTGATGAGCCTCCGCCCCCCCAGCGACCAGAGTTCGCGGCGGCTCGCAAGAAAAATAGAATCCTGATCCAGTCAGGAAAACTCTATCGCGCGCCCGCCCCCCGGGAGCCGGAAGGTACGCTTTTCGAAAAGCAGCCAGACAAAAATTCAGCTGGAACTGCGAATCTCATCTGCTCGTATTTGTTTCCTGTCTACTTGTCCCCTTTCCGAAGCGTTTCGTAATGCATATCTACAAACCCAACGCTGACACGTCTGATCATCACCTATGATTGTTGGTCTGTTGGGGTGATGAGTCAATCTGTCGTGTCTCGCAGCTCACTCGAACTGGAAGCGAGGGCTTGGGCACCATGGATTTCTATGTGCGGAAGCTGCAGGAGACCATCGCGTCCTCTTTTGCCGGAATCACTCCGGAGCAGTTCAAGTGGCATCCCCAGGAAAAGTGGAGTGCAGCGGAAATCATGGAACACCTCTGGCTTACCTACCGCGCCACCACAACCGCGTTTGATCTCTGTTTGCAGGCGGGAAAAATCGCCGCAACCAAGCCCACTTTGCAGATGCGGATAGATGCCCTCATGGTTTTGAAGCTCGAATATTTTCCCTCGGGACGTCCGGCTCCCCCCGGCACCATTCCGCAAGGCGCTTCGCCAGAGATGGTCATGGCCAGAATTCAGGGCGATATCGTGGCGATGGATGAGTCGATTCTCAAGTGCGAAGAGCGCTTCGGAAGCCGCCGGGACCTGGTGGACAATCCCGTGCTGGGACCGCTGACCGCCGCAGAGTGGCGCAAGTTCCATTGGCTGCATGCGCGCCACCACGCCCGCCAAATCGAAAACCTGAAGCGGGGCATGTCGAATACGAACCAGTCGGTGGACCAGCCGTTGACTGCCTGATCGTAGCCGACGGTCGAATCCGGAAGGAATCCTCAAAAATTCAGCTTGCAGATGAAAAACGCGTATCCGGCATATCTGACGCTGCCCACCTGGACAGGCCTTCTCAACGACTTTAGTTCGTTGCTTTGCTCACACAGCAGGCATAGAATTTATTGATCCGAAGAGAGAAGCCGCGCCCTTCGCAACCCCCACACGCGGAGAGAAGTATGATTCGTTTATTGGCAGCCGTAGGAACTCTGCTCTCGCTGGTCACGATAATCTCAATTTCTTCTCCATCAGTTGAAAAGGCAGCCGTTGATACCTCGGTTGGTTGGGCCGGAGTCGCGAAGACGCACCACCAATTCGACTGTTGGACTTAACCCATCCGGCGATGTGTTACAACGTTTAGTTACCCGCAGACCCGATGAATGCCTGAGCAAGGGTACGCGTGGTCTCGAAGTCAGGGTAACTGCGGAAACGAGCCAAATATCAAAGGAGTGCAATGAAGCCGGAGTGGAAACGGTGGGAGGGCCGGGTCGTTAATGGAGAATTCCATTTGCGGCGATACGTAGGTGGTTCTGACCACAGCGCAGTGTTCGTAACCGAACGGAGCGCGCAACAACAAAAAGCGGCGATCAAGCTGGTTCCTGCCGATCCGCAGAATGCGGGTTTGCAACTGCCGCGGTGGGAAGGCGCTGGGAAACTGTCGCATCCGCATTTGCTTCGCCTCTTTCAGACGGGACGCTGCGAGCTGGGAGGTATCGCCCTACTCTACGTTGTGACTGAATACGCAGAAGAGAATCTCTCGGAAGTTCTTCCGCAGCGGCCGCTTACGGACGCGGAGGCACGCGATATGCTCCGGCCGGCGCTGGATGCATTGGCGTATCTTCACAGCAAAGGTTTGGTGCATGGCCACATCAAACCAGCGAACATCATGGTGGTCGCTGATCAATTGAGACTTTCGAGTGACGGGATCCGCGAAATTGGCGAGTCGAGCGGCAGCCAACCGAGCGTCTACGACCCACCCGAAGCCGTAAGCGCGGTAACCTCCGCCGCAAGGGATGTCTGGTCACTTGGTATGACGCTAGTCGAGACGCTGACTCAGCGCCTGCCGGGCTGGGATAAAACGCAGCGAGGGGATCCCGCGCTGCCAGCAACGTTACAAGAGCCATTTCGTAGTGTGGCAAGGAACTGTTTGCGCCGGAATCCGGAGGAGCGATGGACAGTGGCCGAAATCAAATCGCATCTGTGGCCAGCGCCTGCCGCGCCGGCGCCCGCGCTGACTGAAGGAAGCCCCGGCGCCTTTGCGAAGTGGGGATACATGGTTCCGCTTATCGCTGCCTGCCTGGTGTTAGCGGCGTTGGCAGGTCCACGACTTCTGAATCGCACGCCGGAAGCGCAGCCCGCTCCTGCCGCCGTTAAAACTCCCAAGATTGAGGCCCAACCGAAGCCGAGCCCAGCAACCTCTAATGTTGGGACGCCTGATGGTGGAACGTCTCACCGCGGATCGAGCGATTCGAAGCCGAGTCCAAAATCGAATACGCCCCCACCAACGGCGCTCCGACCAGTGGCGACCGCCAAGTCCAGTCGCGTTGTTCACGGTGAAGTTCTTCAGCAAGTCTCGCCCGAGGTCTCGCAATCGGCCCTGAGAACCATTCAAGGCACGGTGAAAGTCAAGGTAAGGGTGGAGGTTGACCCGTCAGGCAGCGTAGTAGGAGCGAAATTCGATTCTGCCGGGCCCAGCAAATATTTCGCCAGTCGTGCTCTGCAAGCTGCCCGCCGTTGGGAATTTTCCCCCGCCGAAGTCGATGGCCGGAAGGTCGCGAGTGAATGGGTGCTGCGCTTCGAGTTTGCCAGGAACTCAGCAAAGGCCTTTCCAACACCAGCAACTCCTTAAGCGGTCGCTCATCCGTTCTCGAGGGTGCCCCCTCCAAGCTTCGCTAGGGCGGGATTATCTGGGGTGGCCGCACCCGGACCGTCGGGAAAGGCTCGCCCTGAGCGGGAGTCTAGCTTCCTGTTCCGTGCCGTTTTAGTGCGTCAGGATATTTCCGCAACTCGGGTCAATTCTGTGACAGACGAACGTCCAAAATACCCACCCAAGCGAAGCTTGGACGGGGCACCCTCGGCATCCGTGGCTTCTCGCATTACTATGGGAACCGGAGGCCCGTCCCACATGTTCACATCGCGGCCGATTGGATTTGTGAGTAGTCCGTACAAGAACGCAAGCGAAGTTCCCAAGGGTCTTGGCGCTAAACACGAGGCCGATGGTGTGCTCAAGATCCTGCCGGAGTTTGAGCGGGGGCTCACCGACATCGAGGGCTTCTCGCACCTCATCGTCATCTGGGAGTTCGATCGCTCCCCAAAGCTCGAATTACGTGAGGACGAGTTGCTGGGTACGCCGCCCTCCGACAATCGGCCGCACGGTGTGTTTGCGACTCGATCGCCGCGACGTCCGAACCCGATCGGCATCACCACCGTCAAGCTGCGTCGCCGCGAAGGCGCCGAGTTGCATGTTCGCGGTGTCGATATGTTGGATGGGACACCGATTCTCGATATCAAGCCCTATTTGTCCAACATCCCGGATGAAAAGCTACGCCGTGGTTGGCTCGCCGAAGCTGAGGCACGGCAGGGCAAGAGCTAGTGGACGGTAGCCACGTTTTTGTAAACCTTTCCCGCTTTCATCACGAAAACCACTCGGCGCAGGGCCGTAATGTCTTTCACCGGATCGCCATCCAGCGCAATCACGTCAGCCTGCATCCCGGCGGCAATCGAGCCGATCTCATTTTGCAGATTGAGTGATTCCGCGGCGCGAGAGTTGGCCGCCACTAAAGTATCCATGGGGTCCTGACCATCCTGCACGCGGTAGATAAACTCTTCAGCGTTGCGGCCGTGAGCGCCAGCCACCGCATCCGTGCCGAAGACGATTTTTAGACCCTTGGTAGCCAGCGCTCTCTTGAACATCGCCTGGTTCAGCGGCAACACTTCCTGCATTTTCGCAAAACCTTCCTCCGTGTAGTTGCCAATCCCCAGGAAGCTGGCCTTGTTGTCGAGGTAATTGTGGATGACTAATCCCACCTGCGGATCAAAAAATGTGCCGTGTTCCGCCATGAGCCGCAAGTCATCGTCGGTGGCGTAGGTGCCATGCTCGATCTCGGTGCAGCCGGCTAGAGTTGCCGCCCGGATAGCGGATCGATAAGCGTGGACGACAGCACGCAAAGCCTGCACCTTGGCCTCGCCACACGCCGCCTCCAATTGCTGGTCACTTAGAGTTTGTCCGCCTCCGTCGCGAATGCTTTTTGAGGCAAAAATCTTGACCACATCCGCGCTTTCCGCCCTAAGTTTTCGGACACTTTCTCGAATCTGCTCGGGCGTGAGCTTTGGATCATCAATTGGATTCAGAGCGGTAATGATCCGCGGCCCAGGGATGTCTCCACGAGCGATGGCATCGCGGAGGTCTTTGTCTTCGGGCGCACCCAAGCTCTGGATTGTGGTAAAGCCTGCCATCAACGTGGTCCAGGCATTGCCCGCGGCAGCCAGGGCCGCTGCCTCCGGCGTTTCATTCTTGTCTTCGGCCTTGCCGTTTGGTCCGAAATGCCAGGTGATGTGGACGTGGACATCGATCCAACCTGGCAATACTGTGAGTCCATCAAGATTGTAGGTGGGAGTTCCTGCGGCGTTGGCCCGGGCTTCCTCCACGCGCAGGATCTTGCCGTTCTGGATCACAATCCGAACCTTGTGCAAAACGCTTCCTCTGCCATCCAGCAGCGTGCCAGCTTGAATACTGATTGGCTTTTCTTGTGGAATCGCCGCGATTGGCAGAAAAATCAGGCACAGAACCAGCTTTGCAATTTTCATATTTGAGCGAATCGCCGCAGAGGATGCACGAAGTTACCGCGAGGCCGACTCCGAGAGAGACTCCGCAGCGCTCGCCGCAGAGAATCGGGTCGGTTGCAGACGGTACCCATCGCGCGTTCGTATGTGGTATTTCTTCAAGCGGTCGCCCACCAATCTCACCGTGATGGCGCGCCAGCCACGGTTGGGATTTGGTTGAGGATAGTAGCTGAGAGAATAAAGATGCGCCAGGTCATCGCGGATGGAGGCAAAGGCGCGTTTTTCGTCTCTCCAATTCTTAGCAAAATAGGCTTTTCCGCCCGTTGCCGTGGTCATCCGCTCAAAGACAGCAGTGGAGACTGGCTCCAACTTGGCTTCCTGCGTGCTTATCATGTAAATGGCAGTCCCGGTGGACTGCGCCAGCTCGGCGACATCCTCCGGAGGCACCATGCTGGCATTGTCGGGACCATTCGAGAAAACTACCACCACTTTTCTTCCCGTGTATTGCGCCGCATCTTTTACGGTCAGCAACAGACAGTTATAGAGCGCGGCATCGTCCCCGGCCACAGTGGTACGAACTCCGCGTAAAACGTGCGACCGGTCGGAGGTCAGCGGGGCTGCTCGGGAAAGGTCGCGGCTGTAGGAATAGAAAGCTACACGGTCTGCGCTTTCCAGGGAGCGTACAAAATCCGCGATGGCGTCCTGCGCGAACACAAACCCACGGTACATATAGTTGCTGGTGTCGAAGAGTATGAAAACGTTAGCTCCGGCCACCAGCGAACCTAAGGTCGCCGGAGCATCTCCGGCAGATCCACGTTGATTCGAAGCGTGCGCTTGAGCTTCGGATTGCGACGCAGTCTTGTCTTCCAACGGCGGTATGTCCACCAATCGACGGACTGGCTCGTTACCCTCGCCAAACGTGGCAATGGTTTGCGGAATACGGTCCTCGCTGACGGCGAAGTCCTGAGGACGAAGCCCGATGACGTAATTCCCTTTGTTGTCTGTGACCGCCACATTCAACTGCACTAAGTTAACGTTAACTCTGATGTGGGGCTCGCCCTCCTGACTGCGTGCGGTCGTACCGGGCAACGAAAGCAGGCCAAGGAGCAGCCAAAGAAATAGAAAATATCTTTTGGTCATCATTTTCTGGTTGCGCCTTCCCATGAAAGTCTTATGACAACAAAACACGATCAGGGCCGCCGCCTTCCGGAAAAACCAGCTAGGGCCGGGAGGCGGTGCCAGGGGCCGATACTAAGGCAATCTTGCCCTGCCGAAACTCCTCCCCAGTTTCTCGCATGGCGCGAAGTATTGCCGGCCAATCTTCGAAGTCGGTAGCAAAGATCTTCTCGATCATGCGGCGGGTCAGTTGGGGAACGAGACGGTTTAACATCACCGGTGAATAGCCCATTTCGTCCGCCAGGCGAGCCCAGTACAAATTGCTGGAATCCCACGACTCAGCCAACAGCCGGCTGGAATACCCCTCAAACGCGGGGAATGGTTTTAAGTTCAGCAGCTCGCGAGCATAACTTTGCGTCAAAATCGGATGCGGCACGCCGAAGTCCTGCGATAGCCGTTCCCAGTTGATTTCCGCGGGATACTTGCGGCAGAGAGTTTCCAACTCGTGACCGGCTGGTCCGAAGGAATCAGTCTGACCGGGAAAGTTTCGACGATACTCCGCGGCCAGATAAAATGTATCGGCCGGCATCATTCGAGGAATTAACTCTTCCAAGCGCCCGGTGCGCAGAGCCTGCCCTACTCGTTCCGACCTTTGCGGCACCATGCGATCGGAGAGGATATTCATCACCTGTGCCCGTAGCTTTTCGTTCTCGATGGACGCCGTCAAGAGCTCTTCTCCCGATTTCTGATAGAGCGTGACGGCGTGGAGCTCATTCCGGCTTACGCTCCACCAGCGCGGTAATGTCGCACTACTCAAAAGACCCGGCACCAACTCTCTCCAGATCAGTGCCTGGACATTTTCCGGCGCAATGAAGTCCTGTTCCACCTGAGCCAGAACATAGGGCAAATCGGCGAGTGAACCAACGAGATGGGCACCGCCGCCGGCAGGGGAACCCTCGCCGAACATTTGGGGTGCTTGCCAGAGTCGTTCCACGCCCGAAACAGTTTCTCCCGCGAAGTCATGGGAGCGGACGAAAAGCGGGTTGTGATGCAAGGCCTGGGCGCCGGGCGGTTCGTAGTAGGCATAGTTCAGGCCTACCAAAGTATCTCGCAGGAAAGGAGCAAGTTGGCCGCGCGCCTCTTCCAGTTGCACGGGTGAACCAGGCGACTTGATCATCTTTATCAAATCGGTTCGCATCTGCAATTCAGTGTGATGGTTGTTGTAAATTCCCGCCGCCCATTGCGTTCTCTCACTCCCACTAAAGATCGGACGGGGCATCTCGAATTCCCGAAGTTGTGCCGCCAGCGGAACCAGCCTGTCGCCCACTGGTTCTCCTCGTGCCATTTCATTTATACCGTTGCCCAGTGCCAACAGCGTATCGAGAGAAACCAAACGCTGACCGTCCAACACCGATCGAATTCCGCTGGCTAATTCCTGATGGATGCGCTGGGATTCTGGACTTACCTGAAAAGGACCAGCGAGCAAATCGATGATTTCATCCTGGGAACCACTGGGTTTGCCGGTTGCAGCCAGCAGCAGTTCTCTCAATGAGTCGCGGCCGGCGTCGAATAGCTGATTGGGGGAGCCGACCTTTCCGAAGGGCTTAATGACTCCCTGCCAGGATTCATTCAGCGAGGCGCCCGAAATCTCTCCTTGACGAGCCAGAATTTGCCAAAGGCCGATTGTGGCCTGGAAGGTCCCCATGGCGTTGCCTCGCAACGTATGGTTGGGAATCTTGTCAATGGCCTCGGCCACATTCAGAAAGCGAGTAATGGATGCATCGCTCAAATCCGGAAACTCGGAAAAGACCAGGTACTGATTGCTGAACTGAGCAAACTTGCTACCCATCAAGAAGACGATCTGTGGACTCAGGGGCTTGTCCGGGGATCTCTTGCGATCCAGCTCACTCAACATCAGATAGGCTTGCAGAGGCCCCAATTCCGTGTCGGCCCGGGAAATAGCAAACATCGCTTCCACCAGTTGCTCGGGGTGGTTCCCATGCCCGGCCCGCTTTCCCCAGTCGCGGATAATTTTGGAATCGGTCTTCTGGCGGAGAATCTCCTTCCACACCTCCAGATTTCCCGGGACGTGAGGCTCGCCCGAAGGTTCCCACTGCAGGCGGGTCACCAGCAGCAAAAGTCCTGGAGACGGCCGAAACACCGGCCTGGCGGCGTCGGCGGAGGCGTCGGGCGCCCGAAAGGCTTCGTAGAAGCGCTTCAGCCGGTGGGCTTCGGTAAAGTGCGCCTGCTGTGTTTGATTAACTCGGGCCAGGGCATCGAAGTACGCAGCCAGCCAGCCCTTGTCCTTCGCCAGTAGCCGCGGAACAAACTCTGCCGGCGTCTCCGGGCTCGTGCCCACCAAATCCTTCCAAACCGACTCTGCTCCCGACCCTCCGGGCACCACAACCCGTCCTGAACGAATACAGATATGACTTCCATAGAAATCGAGGACCGCAGCGAAGGGAAGCAGTTTCCCGAGACCGATCGATTGCTTTAAGGCCTCTCTGGTTTCGGCGTCAGTGCGAGCTAGAGCCCAGTAAAGGCGAGCCAGAGCGGGGTCACGCAAAAGTGCGTCCACGAGGTCGTGTGCGCCCTTGTTTCCTTCTTTGGCCACGGCCACCCAATCGGCCTGCGAAAACAGCAGTGGAACCTGAGACGCGGGGAATGGATAAACGAATGGCTGGCCAGCTTGTAGCGCCTCCTCGAGCGCCGGTAGCGGGAAGCCCGAGTCTATGGTGACGAAGGCTCTTTCCGGATCGGCGGTCACCAAGAACGTGCTACCTTGCCCGCACTCGCGTCCGAAGCGATAGCCGAGGATGGGAAGTAGAGTTCTCGCCTCTTCGCAGTTCGAAACACGAATTGCGCCGCCCGCACCCGCCAATAACGTCAATTCTCGGGCCTGATTCACGTAGCGGCTCAATAGAATCAGATACTCAGTCGGTCTGCCGCTGCGATAACCTTCCGAGAAAACCTGTCGACCTAACAGCGGCAAGACTTCTTCCGGCGAAGTCTTTTGGCTGATGGCGGCCATGCGTAGAAAAGATCGCAGCGGACCAGGAATGACCAGTTCACCTGTGGACGAGGGCGTTGGCACTTCCGGCTTCGCCTCCTGTCCCCCTTTCGCGTCCGGGGGAGGCGAAACCGCGGCGGCTCCGCTTAGGGCGTGGGCTGAAAAGCCGAAGAATATGAACAGGAAAACTGATACGAGAAACGTGGGCAGGTAAAAAAGAGGAGATTTCATGGCTGGGAGCCCTCTGGGAACCTTCGAGACACTTGCCACTAATTCTAGCGATCTGAAGAACAGAACGACTCGTCGCCTCACCTGAGCAGCTTGGCCGACCCGCTCCCGACCCCAATAACCGCGAATTCGTCACAGATCCTTCGCTGAAATCGAAGCTTAGCCCCTGAATCTTCTGTTCGTTGCCTCCCGGTCCCTGCTTCCGTGTCGGCCAAGATAAACCATCTTTCACCTTAATCCAAGAGCTTTTCGAGGCTTCGGCAGTATTTAGACGATTTTTACCCCTTTGATGCGGAAAGCGATGGCGCAGTCGGGATGAGCTGTTGAAATTTGGCTCGGCTAGGATCTGAGCTTCCGCTCCCGTCACGGGATCCTTAGTTAATTCATCTGGCGGCCGATGGCATCTGCATCCGCCGAACAGCAAAGGACTTACTATGAAATGTTGGGAGCAGGTGCGAATCCGCGCTCTAGCATTTCCTCTCCAATTGCAAATGGCTCCGAAATACAAATCGATGCACTCACTGCAAAATTGACTAAAGAGCAAGCTGCGATTGTGGTCAGGTTTGCCACCAGGTATTGCATGTGGAAGATACCGGCGAACATCTTCATCAAGGCCACATTACCCAGAATTGAAACCAACCCAGTGGTCAGATTGAATTTGATAAAACGCATAAGCCGCGACTTCGCTGTCCGGTCCGCCCAGGTGAACCTCTCGTGCCAAAAGAAGTTGTGTACAACGGCTGCCTCAACTGCCAGGCCGTCGCGACCAGATAGTCGACCTGAAACCCCGTCCGTAAGGTGCCCAGCACCAGCAACTGCACGCCGACTCCGATTCCACCGACAAGGTTGAACTTCAGCCAACGCGTCCCTGTGCTCCGCCAAGTGGCAGCCGTCATGGGATTCGCTCCTGCATGTAAAGCCGATAAGTGTTGCGCACAGAGAAGAAGATCAGCATCGCGGACATCCCGATCAAACCGATTGCGCCGCCAATATCAAATAGCCGGTAATTTCCGTGGAGAACAATGGGCCAGCGCAACAGCACGAGGTTGCCCACGGCTAGCAGGATTCGCAGTTCGGTCGGCCCAAAATTCCAGAGCGAAAGTCGAAACTCGCCGAGCGTGTAAGTGGCGAGATAAGACTGAATTGAAAGCAACAAAAATGCCAGCAGTAGACCAATGGCAACATAAGGATGCATGTAACCCGACAATGCCAGTCCGCCCATCAGCGCCAGGGCGCCGAAGCTGTCGACGATGTGGTCCACATAAAACCCGTACCGTGGACGTTGTTGCTGTCGCACCCGTGCCAACGTGCCATCGAGACTGTCCCCGAGCCAATTCAGCGCGAGAAAGACAATCCCCGCCAGCAACCAATAACGATTCCAGCGCGCCAGCGCATAGCTGACTCCAGCCATCACCTGAGCGCTGAATCCGAGGACGGTCAGGTGGTCGGAGTTGAACCATGGGGGGATGCGTTCCGCCATCCAGACCAGCGCCCGTTTCTCCGCGGCCGCCACCAAGCTCCGTTGTATCCGGCTCGCATTGTGAAACTTCGTCCGACGTACTTCGCTCAGAACAGTCGGGTTGGCCTGCTCGCAGAAATCAACGATTGAACTAGCCATTGCCGCCTCCAGGGTGCTCTCGAGTAGCCAATTTGCCCCGGAAGGCCAAGGCGGGCAATGCATAGCAGGTAAAGCTCTCAGCAAACAAAAGTCATCGGTGAGGTCGTTGAAAACGCAGTAGATACTAGCTTGGATAACTTTGATTGACTGATTGACGAGGTCAGGCTCCGGCCGCTTCCTGAATTGCCCCATGCAGTTGTGTGATGGACCAGCCGATTTGGCCGTCGGAAATCACCGCCGGCGGCGCGATCAGCAGATGGTCGCCTGAGATCCCGTCGACACAGCCCTGCATGGGATAGACGAGCAGCCCGCGCTTCGCTGCTGCGACGCCAACCCCTCCGGCAAGGTTCAGTTCTGGAGCGAACGGTTTCTTGTTCTGTTTGTCGGAGACGAACTCCACGCCCCACAGCAAACCGATGCCGCGCACATCGCCGACGCAATTTAAATCCCGAAGACTCTGCAATGCTTTCTGCAGGCTCGCCCCGGTGGTTCCGTTATGACCGGAATCCGAGGCCTGTACCAGCTTCAGTTTTGTCAGATACCGGAGAACCGCCCGGCCAGCCGCCAGTGAAATGGGATGGGCGTTGTAAGTAAAGCCATGCAGAAAGGCACCCGAACCGTTCGCTATCGTATCCACTACTTTTTTTGTGGCGATCACCGCTCCCAGCGACGCATAGCCGCTGGACAATCCTTTGGCCGTGACCAGAATATCCGGCACCACACTCCAATGTTCAACCGCAAAGTTGCGACCGGTGCGGCCCATGCCGGTCATCACTTCATCGGCGATCAGCAGGACTCCATGGCGACGGCAGACATCCGCGACGGTTTGCAGATACCCAGGCGGCGGCAGCACCGCGCCCAACGTGGCACCGCTCACAGGCTCGAAGATAAAAGCCGCCGCCTCGCCGTTTACCGCATTGATCGCGCGTTCCAGCTCGGAGGCATATTCCAGCCCGCAGGTCCGGCATCCGTCCGTACAGTTGTAGGAGCAGCGATAGCAATAGGGCATTCCGACGTGAGTAAACTCCCGCACCATTGGCAGATACATTTTGCGGCGCCGCTTGTTGCCTGAAACCGTCAGCGCACCCAGGGTTGATCCGTGATAGCTCTGCTTCCGACTCAGGATCTGGTGACGTTTCGGTTGCCCGATCTCCACCTGATACTGGCGCGCCAGCTTCAGCGCAGTTTCGACAGACTCCGAGCCGCCGGAGGTGAAATACACAGCGCCGCCGCGAAAATTGTCCCCGGCAAACTCCAGCAACTCCTGCGCATATTGTTCCGCCACGGGAGTTGTGAACTGGCTGGTGTGAACAAACTCCAGTTGTTCAGCTTGTTCAGTCATGGTGGCCGTAATCTCATGGACGCCGTGTCCGATGAAATTCACCGCCGCTGATCCCGAAAAATCGAGATAGCGGTTGCCTTCGGCGTCCCATACGTAAACGCCTTCCCCACGAACGGCAGCAGGAAGGGACTTGAGGAAAGACCGTCTAAAGACGGCAGAGCGAAGGGAGTTCTGCACCACGACGGATTCAGGCACAGCTCGGATTATCCGGCTCGCCGAGAGTTGGTGTCAAAGCGCGCGCCTCACCTTAAGGCCGCCGGATGGTAGACGCATTTTCATTGCGGAAAGCAGCCTACTTGAATTTTTATCCGGTTACAAACTCGGTGTCAGCCGTACTGGTCAGCATAAGTCTCTGTTAGGCTTGCAGGGAGCCGTGTAGCTTCATGCCGATGAACGAAGAGGAATCCGTGTGGATTTGCGTAACCTGCGGCTGAAATGAACAAACTGCTGCGCTTCCTCCGCCCGTCGCACCAGCACAGCGCCTTCTCCGCCACTCTGCTGCTGATGACCGCGGTGATGCTGTCGAGGATCATTGGCTACGTTCGCGAGGCGTACATTGCCTGGGCTTTTGGCGCGGGGCCGGCGACCGACGCGTACGTCGCTGGGTTCACCATCCCCGACTGGCTGAATTATCTGGTGGCCTGGGCTAAAACCGCTGAAAAGGTGTCGCGAAATCTGGGGTGTAAACACTTCCGCCAGGAGTACGCCGCTTCCCAG
>Ga0207130_1032_pt1 | contig 51432 bp, 38 predicted proteins | sample Alteio_BWMinHeat_16_FD_153545 | JGI IMG/M metagenome (GOLD analysis project Ga0207130, IMG submission 153545) | Enriched cells from forest soil in Barre Woods Harvard Forest LTER site, Petersham, Massachusetts, United States -... | ecosystem: Environmental > Terrestrial > Soil > Temperate forest >... | reverse complement strand
TTGGCCACCGTCAATCTACTGGTAAAAAGGAATATTCCCGTGACATTCGCAAAACCTGCGGCGGAAGTGATCAATGAAACCATCGATCCGACGGAAACGCCGCGCGTAATGAAGGCGGTCCCGGTGCATGAGCCATCTAATTTCGGGACGTTTTCGGCGTCCAAACCTTCGCCTTCACCGGCAAAGAAATCCTCCTCAACAAAGGCGGCGAAACCTCACGACAGTCCTTCACCGGCTGAAGTGCGCCGAGCTATTCCAAAAAATCAAAGGAAGAAAAGTAATGACGAGTAATGATTTAATGGTCGGTTTGGAAATTGGCACTTCCAAGTTTTGCGTCGTGGTGGGAGAAGGCCGGCCCGAGGGCACCACCAAGATTCTCGGAGTTGGCCAGGCTCCGTCCCGTGGTGTCCGCAAGGGCGAAATCGTCGATTTCGAAACCGCGATGAAATGCGTGCACGAAGCGGTCGTCGATGCCGAGCAGAAAAGTGACGTCATGATTCGCAGCGTTTATGTCGCGGTAGCCGGCGCGCACATCCAAAGCTTCAACAATCGCGGCTGCGTCACGCTGCCGGGAGAGCGCGACGAGATCGACGAACAGGACATCGAAGATGTAAAAATTAGCGCGCGCGAGGTCAGCATTCCGGCGCAAAACGCTTTCCTGCATTCGATCATTCAGCATTATCACGTCGACGGTCAGGACGGTGTGCTTAATCCGGTAGGGATGCTTGGGGAAAAATTGGAGGCCGATTTCCACATCGTCCATGGCGTCCGGAACCGCATCCAAAACACCATTCGTTGTGTAAAAGAATTGCCGCTCGACGTGGAAGACGTGGTTTTTAGCGCGCTCGCCTCCGCGCAGGTTGTGTTGACCCAGCACCAAAAAAATCTTGGAGCACTCGTCATCGATGTCGGCGGCGGCACAACCGACTACATTCTTTATGTTGATGGAGCGGTGAAGCAAAGCGGCGTCCTGGCCGTTGGTGGCGACCACATTACCAACGATATCTCGATGGGTTTGCGCATTCCCATGACGCGCGCGGAAAAGTTAAAGACGGAGGAGGGCAGTGTCACCCTCGGAAATTGTTTGCCCGGCGAGACGATCCTGTTAAAGGACGATTCCGGCTTTGCTGGCAAAGAAGTCGAACGCGAGACTTTGAACACGATCATTCACTTGCGATTGCGCGAGGGTTTCGAGCTTCTCAAACGCCAGCTCGAGGAAGAGTCGTTCATCAACTTTACCGGTGCGGGCATCTTCATCACCGGCGGGTGCAGCCTGCTCAACGGCATCGATCATCTGGCGGAAGAAATCTTCGAAATGCCAGCGCATGTCGCCCATGCCCAAACAATGTCCGGGCTAACCTCAGCCTTTGAGAATCCGCAGTTCTCCACCGCCATCGGGCTGATCAAATACGCCCAAGCTGTGCAAGCGGATCGGCCGCGCCGGCGTTTCGGCCGCCTTTTCGGAAAAATTTTCAGCGGAATACGATGACAAGATCGACAATCGAAGTAGAGCAAGTTTCCAACTTGCCATCTGTTTCCAGCCGCAAGTGAAACGGGCGCACAATTTATGATTCAATTAAGCAAAAACTACAGTTTGCCTGAACGCGAACAGGAAATCATTCCAATTAAAGTCGTCGGCATTGGCGGCGCGGGCTCGAATGCCCTCGACCGCATCGTTCTCGACGGAATAGACAAGGCCGACCTCGTGGCCTTAAATACCGACGTCCAATCGCTCGCCGGTTCGGTCGCGGCGCAAAAAGTGCAGCTTGGCCGCTCGGTTACGCGCGGTCTGGGCGCGGGCGGAGATCCGGAACTTGGTTATCAGGCCGCTCTGGAATCGGCCGACGAAATCCGGCAAGCGCTGGCCGAGGCGCGAATGGTCTTTATCTGCACCGGCCTTGGCGGCGGCACCGGATCTGGGGCTGCGCCGGTGGTGGCCCAGCTCGTGCAGGAACAGGGTGGTCTCGTCATTGTGTTCGCAACTCTGCCATTTTCGTTCGAAGGAAAACGTCGCGCCGAACAGGCCCAGAATTCCTTCGCTCAACTGAATCAGATCGCCAACGCCGTCATTTGTTTTGAGAACGATCGAATGGGCGACATGGTCGCGCCCAAAGCGGGAATTCATCAGGCCTTCGCGGCCGCCGATATGACAATCAGTCAGAGTGTCCGTTCCATTGTAAATTTGATTCAGCGGCCCGGTCTCATCCGTATCGGCTTTGACGATTTGCTGACGGCGTTACGCAGCCCAAATGGACGTTGCCTTTTCGGTTTTGGTGAAGCCGATTCTGACAATCGCGCGCACGACGCGCTGACGCAGGCATTGAAGAATCCGCTCATGGGCAAAGGGAAAATGCTGGCAGACGCGGCCCATGTTCTGGTGCAAGTCGCCGGCGGACCTGGGATGACGTTGTCAGAGGTGGAAATCCTGATGCAGGAACTTGGCCGGCACGTTCGTGATAATACCCAGATTCTTTTTGGCACGGCGGTTGATGGACGAATGGGAAACCGGTTGAGCGTCACGATTATCAGTTCGCTCGCGGCCGAGGAAGAGATCGCACCACAAGCGACGATCACCGCTCCAAGCGAATCAATACCGACTCGGCCGCCGCCGATTTGGGAACAACCTCAGGAAGCGCCGCAGCAGATCGAGGTTGCCCCGGAGCCAATAATTGCCGAAACGGCTCCGCCTCCCGAAGATGTGATTCCAACTGCAGCACCTGTGTCCATTGAGGCTCCAATTAAGCCCTCTCCCGAGGTTCCGAAACCCGCGCCCGCGCCGCGCTTGATTGTGCCAAAGAAGAAACCTTTGCCAGTGAAAGAGGCGAAGCCGGCGGTTGAAAAACACGTGCCGGCCAAGCAAGAAACTTTGCAGTTCAAGCCCGTCACGCGTGGCCGATTCGAAAAGAGCGAGCCGACGATAGTTGAAGGTCAGGACCTCGACGTTCCGACTTTCCTCCGCAAGAACATCCGAGTGAAGTGACATCAATCGCGATTTGCGATTGATGTCGTCCCGAGCAAAGCGAAGCGGAGTCGAGAGAGCTCTCGAAATTCTGCTCGGTAATGTGAGATCCGTCGCTCGCGCTCAGGATTACGATCCATTGATCGTCATTTCTTCGTCAATTCCAGCACTGCGCTGGTCATCCCAATGATGCCAATCCGAATCGTCGGCTCCGGCACGGGCGCAAATTTGCTTGAATGCAAACTTGGCAGTGGCGATGCGCCCGGCTTTCTTGATTCCGCGATTTTTGCCGGATCGACTGCGCCAACATGAAAATCCACCGCCGGAACTGAATGCTCCGGCAGCAGACTGAATTCGGAAAAATCTTCTCCCCCCATGGTTGGATCGACCATTTCGACATCCTGATCGCCCAACGTTTTCTTCCAAACCGCCACCAGTCGCTTGGTTAACTCTGGATTGTTGTAAGTCGCGGGCGTGAATTGATCGCGCAGCACGTTCACGGTCGGCATTTTGTCGGATGGCAGTCCGGCCGCGATCGCGCAACCCTTCGCAATTCGCTCGATTGCGGCGAGTACGCGTTCGCGCACGTCCGCTTTGTAGGTGCGAACCGTCAGCTGCATCTCCACTTCATCCGGAATGATGTTGTGCTTGGTCCCGCCGTGAATGGAACCAACGGTAATGACGATGGGATCGATCGGATTGTTCTCGCGACTCGCAATCGTTTGCCATTGATTGATCATCTCGGCAGCGAGCACGACAGGATCTTTTGTTCGGTACGAATAAGCACCGTGACCGCCGATGCCGTGCACGTTCACGTCGACCGTATCGACATTGGCGTAGGTGTAACCTTCGGTAACGCCGATATGACCGATTTCCAGGTCGGCTTTGTCATGAAACCCGAGAGCGTAGTTTGGTTTGGGCCAGCGCGTGTAAAGTCCATCACGCAACATGGCGCGCGCGCCGGAGCCAAGTTCTTCCGCCGGTTGCCCGACAAAAACGATCGTGCCGTGCCACTGGTCCTTCAGTTTCGCGAGGGAACGCGCAACCCCGATGATCATTGAAATGTGGGCGTCATGTCCGCAGGCGTGCATGACGTGCACTTCGTCGCCCTTTTCATTTTTGGTCACGACCGTGCTGGCGTAGGGCAATCCGGTCTCTTCCTGCACCGGCAGTGCATCGAGGTCGGTCCGGACCAAAACCACTGGGCCATCGCCATTTTTCATCAAGCCGACGACGCCATAGCATTTTTGGTCGGGCTTTTCGTATTTACCGACGTTCTCAGTCACGTCGCAACCGACTGCTTTCAATTCTTTCGCCAGCAAGGCGGCAGTCCGCCGCTCCTGAGTCGATAATTCAGGGTGGCTGTGAATATCCTTATAAATGGTGAGGAGCGACGGGAGTTCGCTCTCCGCGACTTTTTCGATCGACGGCTGCTGCGCCAAACCAGAAGGTGCTGCCAAGATCGACAATGCCAAGATTAACAACGAACAAATCTTCATTCGGCACCTATACCAGAATGATCGGGGTAGCGCACCCGTTGGTAATGGCGCCGCGCTGTCTTCCCACCATTCTGTCATTCCGAGCGGAGCGAGGAACCTCTCAGTTGGTTAGGATTACACAGGGAAAACTAGCGGCGTTCATCATACTTGGCGACGTACCTGGCGACTAAGCAAAAGCGCGATGCTTTGAGAGGTCCCTCACATTCGTTCGGAATGGCAACGCATTGATTCTGACGCTGTAGAGTGCCGCTACAGCAATCTGATGAATCCGCGACACTGCGGTTCTCTCTTCTTGATTCGCTTCGGATTAGCCGCGTAGTTGCATTCGGATGGAATTTGAGAAAAACACACTTCTTTTCGGTGCCGACCCGACGCCGCGGATTGTCGCTATTGAGTTGAGCGAAACCGGTACGGTCAAAGTTTATCGCCGGGAAAAAGATGGATCGACCATCGCCGAGGTTGAGCCATTTCATCCATTTACCTGGCTTGATTCCGACGCCGCGGATCTTGATCACGAGAATGCGCAAAAACTTGAAGGCGATCTCAAATACGGCTGGCTGATCACCGTTGATAGCTGGAAGGAACTGATCGCATTACGGAACGGCCTGAAGAAGGCTGGGCGCGGTTTTTTCGCGTTCACCGATCCGGTCCAACATTACCTCACCGCCAGCGGCCGGACTCTATTCAAAGATTTGCCGTTCGAAGAACTGAAACGGCTTCAACTCGAAGTCCTTTCCTTCGCTGAACCTGTAGCCGGGGTCGCCGACGCCGGTGCAAACGATCACATCATGAGCATCGCGCTTTCCGATAACACCGGCTGGGAAGAATTGATTGTGGTCGATCCGAAGAATATTGAGGAGTCGGAACGAAATGCACTCAGGCGTCTGACCAGTATCATCAAAGAGCGCGATCCGGATGTGATCGAGGGACACAACTTGTTCCGATTCGATCTTCCGTATCTCGTGGCACGGGCGCGTAAAGCGAAAACGAAGCTGGATTGGGGGCGCAGCGGCGGATTTCTGCGCTCCCGCCCATCGCGGCTCCAAATCGCCGAGAAAACGATCGATTATCCGAAGTTTACGGTCGATGGCCGGCATTTCGTCGACACCTTTTTGCTTTCTCAATTTTACGATGTCGGCATGCGTACACTCTCGGGATTCGAGCGGGTCGACGTGGCCCGGCATTTCGGATTGTGCGACAGCGAAGAGCTCTCGGCTCTCACCGGCAAGGAATTGCAACGCGCCTACCTCGAGAACGACGAACGTTTCCGGAAACGGGCTCTCTGCGCTGTGCGCGAAACGCGCGCGGTGGCGGAACTGCTCAGCCCGAGCTATTTCATTCAGGCACAGATTTTCCCCTACAACTACCAGGACGTTATCGTGCGCGGAAATGCGACACGCATCAACGCACTCTTTCTGCGCGAATATCTCCGGCAGCGCCACTCCATTCCGGAAATGCCGATGGTGCGCGGTTTCGAAGGAGGCTACACCGCGATCTTCTTTACTGGCGTCGCGCGCAACGTCTGGCACTGCGATATCGCCTCACTTTATCCGTCGGTCATGCTGCAGTTCGATTGCTTCCCGGTGACGGACCAGCTTCAAATCTTTCGGCATCTACTCACGGATCTCCGCGCTTTCCGCTTGGAAGCGAAGGCGAACATGCGCGCTGCCGCGAACGATCTGACGCGCCAGCGCCATTTTCATGCGTTGCAAAACACGTTCAAAATCTTGATCAACAGCTTTTACGGCTATCTCGGTTTCGCCCAGGGACATTTTGCCGACTTCGATGCGGCCGCGCGCGTCACGCAAATCGGGCGCGATTTGTTGAAGAAGATGATCGACTGGCTCAATGCGCACGGCGCGAAAGTCATCGAGGTCGATACCGACGGTATTTATTTCGTGCCGCCGTCTTCTGCCTCTTCTGTAGAGGCGCCTGTCTCAGGCGCAGGCAAAAAAAAAGCCGCCGAGACGGCGGCCACTACAGAAGAGATCGAGCCGTTACAACGCGGTCTCGCGGAAATCTTGCCGAAGGGAATCGAAGTCGAATTCGATGAGCAATTCGAGGCTATGTTTAGCTACAAAGCGAAAAACTATGCGCTTCTAACGCGCGACGGCGAAGTAATTATCAAGGGCGGCGCCCTCAAGTCACGTGGACTCGAGAAATTTCAACGCGTTTTCTTGGAAGAGATGATCAAACTGCTTATGCGGGAAAGACCGGAAGCGATCGGCGCGTTGCGCGATGAATTTGAGCAAAAGATTCGGAACCGCGCTTGGAACATCGATATGCTGATGAAGACCGACACGCTGCAGGATTCATTGGAAAAGTACCGGCAGAAGATTGCCGGCTCCGCGCGCAACCGCGCCGCTGCCTATGAGCTCGCCGTGGCGAGCGGTCGCGCTTATCGGCCGGGGGACCAGATCAGTTACTACATCACGGGCACCTCTAAGAAAGTTGCCGCCTACGAAAACGCTAAATTGGCGTCTGATTTCGATCCGGAAAAACGGGATGAGAATATCGACTACTACATTGCCAAGCTCGATGAGCTAATGAAGAAGTTTGGTGCGATAATTCCGGCTGCTGAGCAAGAAACACTCAAATTGTAGCGGCGGTCTATGACCGTCGCATTAATGGCGGCGCTCATAGAGCGCCGCTACAGAAAGATAGGCGCTCGCCGCGGCGAGCGTCTTTACACTCACACGGCGGTGTCGCTGATTTTAAAAGCTTTCGTCTGTCCCGCCTTTGCGAGCACGCTCTGTTTTCGGGCCAGCCAAAGACTAAGGCCGCACCACCCCGCCACGATCGGAACGGCGACAAAGCTGATGCTAGAAAGGTTCAAGCCCAGCGCATGCAGACCGCCATATGACCATGCACCTATCTGGTCCCCGGTGCGATATCCCAGAGTGTCCGTCACGCTTTTAACCTTATACTTGTCTTCGCGGCGCAAAACCGTGAACAAAATCTCCCGGGAGGGCCGCATCAGCGCGTAAGCGGCGACCCGGCGAGCGACCTGAAAGATCGCGAGCAACGCCAGACTTGGCGCGATACCCATCGCGCCAAAACCAATCATGCTGAGGAACGGCATCGCGACGAGTGTGAATCCGACGCCGAACCATTTTAGCAAACGCCCGGTGAGGAAGATTTGGATGACGACTGTGATGGAGTTAACCCACATATCGAGGTTCCCAAGAAAAACTGTTCGGGCGTTGCTGTCCTTTAAAGCTTCGCGTGCCAAGTCGGTCTGCTGAAAATATGCCCAAGTCGAAGTCGTCGTATAAAGGAGCATGGAGGCGGCCAATCCCAGAAGGTAGGGCGAACGGCCAATATGGGTAATGCCTGACCAGATGGATCCACCGATCGGTTTCTCGTGCGCCTGAAGCTCTTTGTTTCCATCCGTGAAGCCGCTCGGGAAGAATCGTACTAAGAAGCCAGCAATTGCGAACATGATCGCGGAAACCCCCAGAAGATTGGCTGGGCCAAGGTCTCGGACATAATGGGTCGTGATGTATGCCCCGAGAACACCGCCGAGCGAACCGCCGACGGCGATGAAGCCATAGAGCCGCTTGCCCTGCTCGACTGTGAACAAATCGGTCATGAACGCCCAGAAGATGGCGGTGTTGAATAGATTGAAAACGCTCACCCAGACATACAATGCACGCCCGATCCAGACTTGCTGCGCCGGCGGACAACTCCGCATCAGAACGAAAAAGAGCACGAGATTAAAAATGAAAAATGCGTAAGCGAGCGGAATGAATTTCCGCCGAGACATCCGCGCCACGATGGCGGCGAAGAGGGCATTGGCGATCAACATCGCCACGAGTGTCGCGGTGAACATCCACGGCAGCGTTTCCAGTCGGTTGCCCGCCGCAATGCTGTCGCGAATCGGCCGCATGATGTAGTAACCCGTGAGAATTAGAAAATGAAAAGCGAATCCCAGCCAGAGCGCACGGACTTCGTTAGGTTTAACGTCGACGATTTTTTCGAAGATTCGCTTCATCTGGCAAGTGTTGTCATCCTGAGCGTCAGCGAAGGACCGCTCCTACTTGCGTCGTGTTCTGCATTTGTGAGATCGGTGCTCCTCCCAAGTCGCATTCCCACCCCTCGGGATGACATAGCTATTTTTGTTTGTGCCATGCCGCCAGCACTTCCGCTTCGCGCTCGGGCGTGAGCCCGGCCTTTAGCTTTGCCTGTCGCTCTGTCGGTTGCGATTTGAACCAGGCAAGCGTAGCCCGAGCGGTGTCAGCCAAGGGGCGAAAGGTGAGTCCTTTGCCAAGCGCGCGCTTGTTGCTGATCTGGTTGCTGCCCGCTTCTTCGCCACGCGGCGGAATCCAAACCGGCATATCCGACCAGGGTGCAACTTTTTGCGCTTCCAGAAAATCGGCGTTTACCCATGTGAACTTCGCATTTGATTTGAGTGCGCTCTTCATTTCGCTGAGCATGCTGCCGATGCCAAGTTTCTTCTCCGGGCCGGTCGCGTTGTAGGTTCCGGTTTCACGATTCTCGACCATGCGAATCGTCCATTCCGCGAGATCGCGCGCATCGATCAACTGCACCGGATCAGCGGGATCGCCGGGAGCGAGCACTTCGCCGCCGCGATCGATTCGCACCGGCCAATAGGTGAACCGATCGGTCTCATCGCGTGGCCCGACGATCAATCCGGGGCGAATGATCAATGTCTTCCCTGGGAAAGCCTTCTCTGCTTCCTGTTCTGATAGCGCTTTGAGCGGTCCGTAGGTTTTGTAACCGGATGCGCGCATCGCTTCGAGCGTTTCTTTGAACGCATCGGACCCGCTATATTTTGCGAGCGAGCTGTTTTCGTCCACGCCCGGTTTGCTGGTATCGGCATAAACTGAAATCGTGGAGATAAAAACGTAGCGATCGATATTTCCGTTCAAAATGTCGGCGGCACTGCGCACCCACGTCGGGAGCGTCGTCGGGTTGTCGATGGCCACGTCCCATTTCCTGCCTTTGAGCGCATTGAGTTGCCCGTTGCGGTCGCCAAGTAACTGTTCGACCTCGCCCGGCAGTTCGCCCGGATGCGTTTTGCCGCGATTAAACACCGTGACCTTGTGTCCGCGACTCAGCGCGTATCGAACCTGAAACGGGCCGGTGAATCCGGTGCCGCCAAGAATCAAAATGTTCAAAGGTTTTGGTTTGCTTTCGGCGCTGGTAGAGAGTGCTGGTCGAACACCGAGAGTCAAGGCCCCGGTCGCTGTCGCGGAAAGTCTTATGAATTTGCGGCGAGTCGTTGATCTATTCATGTTCCCACTAAAAGTTTTGTTATTCCAAGCGAAGTCGAGGAATTTCTTATTCGTCCTCCGAAAACATTGAGAGATGTCTCGACTCCGCTCGCCATGATAAAAACCCCGCAAATTATCAACAACGAAACTTTTACGCGACGTGAAGCCGCCAAATTAATCGGTGCCAGCGCCGCGGCTTTGTTTTTACCGATAAGTGCATCGCCGGCGTACGCGGCGAGCGAATCATCAACGATGCTGACACGCGCGATCCCTTCATCTGGAGAGAAACTGCCGGTCATCGGGCTTGGGACGTGGCGCGTCTTCGATGTTGGATCGTCACAAGCCGAGCGCGCGCCGCTCGAGGAAGTGTTACGCGCATTTGTAAAGCGTGGCGCGCGTCTGATCGATTCATCGCCCATGTACGGCCGCGCCGAGCAAGTCATCGGTGATCTCACGAGCAAACTCGGTCTGCGCGACAAGCTATTTTTCGCGACAAAGGTTTGGACGCGCGGCAAACAAGCGGGAATCGAATCGATGGAACGGTCGTTCGCACGATTGCAAACCAATCGCATCGATTTGATGCAAGTGCACAATCTTGTCGATGTTTCTACGCAGCTCGGGACCATGCGCGATTGGAAAACGCAGGGTCGCATTCGTTACATCGGCGTCACTCACTATGAATCGGGTGCTTTTGACGAAGTGGAAAAGATTCTGCGCAGCGAGAAGCTCGATTTCGTCCAGATCAATTACTCGATCATGGAGCGCGAAGCGGAGCAGCGGATATTACCGCTGGCCCAGGAGCGGGGCGTGGCTGTGATTGCGAACCGCCCCTTTGGTGGTGGCGATTTATTTGGTCGCGTGCGCTCAAAACCGTTGCCCGATTGGGCGACGGAATTCGATTGTCGATCCTGGGCGCAATTTTTCCTGAAATGGATCGTCGCGCATCCGGCAGTGACTTGCGTTATTCCCGCGACGAACAACCCACGGCATCTCGAGGACAATTTGCAAGGCGGGTTTGGCCGTCTGCCAGACGCAAAAACGCGGCAGCGGATGAACGACACCGTCTCTACTTTGTAAAGACCTACTTCACCATCCGCGACAAGGCGACGATCATCGAAATAATCGGCCAAGCCGAAACTCCTGCGATCAGCGTGAAGAGAGAAATCTCGGCGGCATAATCACGACTGGTTTCGGCTCCGAGAAATTCACTGCTGAGTTTGCGGAACGTGCGCAACTCGGAAATGTTGTGCCTCGATTCGGGATTTGGGGAAGAGCTGCCGACCGCTGCCGCGGTTGGTTGGAACTGGCAATCCGTATGAAGAAGACTCCGACGGTTGCGCAGTGCGCCGCTATTGCAGCGCGAATGTTCCTGGTGGGAACTAATTTGAGGTGTTGGTTTCATAAAGGTTGTCTAAAAGTTTTCAAAATTGATTCTCCCCCCAGTGAAATTTGAGAACCCCGGATGCAAAATCGCGGGTGGTGTGGCCGTTAAGGCTGCGTTGGCGGAACCTGGCGGGATCTCAACGCAGGCTTATGCAGCCCGCCGGAAGCCGGCGGCGCGAAAGGCGCGTTGATCATTTTCATCCGTATCTATTACAGCCGTTTCCATATATGTCTATAACGCGACCGGCTGATCAGTCATAAGTGCTTCTGGTTCTGATAGAAGCACCGTCGAAATTATTTTGGCGACGCGACTTATCTGAAGCCGACTTTAGAGAAAACAGGGCAATTCATCTCCTTCTGGATGCGCTTATCCGAACCTGGCCTTCTAGCCGGCAAGGACGATTTCGTCGCTGTTGCCGTGAGGCCAAAAAAAGGTCGAATTTTCTTTAAAAAGTAGTTGCGAAGGCAGTCATCCTGCTCGATATGGGGCACTCTTCATGGCGAAAATTACCCCCCTGATCGTCGCTATCGCCTTGTCCTTCCTCGCAGCCAGCGCAGTTCGCGCGGCTGGCCGGGATGCGTCAAAGTCACAGTTCAGCTTTAAAGACGCGAGTGGGAAAACAGAGTCAATCCCCGTCGTTTCCAGTTATTATCCGAAGAAGATCGAGCATCCGCTGGCAAAAGTGGATCGGGGACTCGATCCGAAGTTGATGCGCGCCGCCACCATCGCCCAGGAACGCGCGCATGCGCACTCGCGGTCGCGCTGCTGGCAATACGTGAAAGAGGCATTGCTGGCCTCGGGCGCGGTCAATTCCTACCCGAAAACGGCTTATGCAAAAGAGGCGGGTCAGGAGCTCGTGAGCAGTTTTGGGTTCAAGAAACTCGCTGTGCGCGATCCATTCAGGGCGCCAGTGGGATCGGTGCTCGTTTATGGTGCCAGCAAAGCTGCCGGACATGTCGAGCTCCGCACAAAAGATGGTTTCGTGAGTGATTTTCGCTCGAAGATTCCGTCACCGCGTCCGCTTCTTGGTGTTTATACCAAAGGGTAGATCGTAAGTAGGGACGCTGCGCTGCGGCGTCCATGTCTTTCGCCAGATCGCGACACCGCCGCCTTCGCCAAGAAGAGGCTATGACACCTCATGGAAGGCCTCTCCTACATTATTTTACGAGCTTGGCGTTGAGCATGATCTCGGTTCCGGCCAGAGCCACGGAGACCGGACACGTTTTCTTGGTCAGTTCAGCTTGCTCGCGGAATTTCCCTTCGTCGATTCCGGGAACGTTGGCTTCGGTATCCAGTTCGATGGATGTAATTTTGAATCCGCCGGCGGCTGCTTCGAGTTTAACATTCGCGGTCGTACTGATACGCTTAGGAGGATAACCGGCTTTCCCGAGATTGGCCGAAAGGGCCATCGAGTAACAACCGGCTTCGGCCGCGCCGATTAATTCTTCGGGATTAGTGCCTGCGCCGTTCTCGAAGCGCGACGAAAACGAATAAGGCCCCTCAAAAGCGCCACTTCCAAGTTTAACCGTTCCTTTGCCTTCTTTCAGGGTGCCTTCCCAAATCGCTGATCCAATACGTGTTGCCATATTTATAAGCTCCTCTCTTGATGTTTCAGACGACTGGACTCGGCGTTCGCCACGTGTCGAGAGCAAATGTTCATGATCAGTTATCGAAAGTGATGCCGCGTCGTCCGCAAATTATTTCGGTTCGCGGATGATCCGGCAGAGGCCGCACATCCTCTACACAAAATAACGGGGGCCGCAGCGAACGGCAGTGATTACAACTCAGAGCCTATCGCGCTTTGAAAGGGATTCCATGGAGTGATGGAGGCATCCGGATCTTTTGTGACTATTTTTGCCGCGCTGCGTTTGGATCGTTTTTCTGGGGCTACGACTCGTACGGTTATGAAGTGCGGGTTCGCCATTGTCCAGGAAAGAGCCTGTTTCTTGGTCTCGAAAAATCGATCAATGACGATAGCATTTCGCTCGGACGCTGACCGGCCACATGATCGAGCAGCTTTCCGGCTAACAACAGCGGGACCCGTGTCGACCGCCACGCATGTGGCATCGGCGAATATGACTTTGCTCCCGTACGGGATTTTTTTTGGATCGACGGCGCAATGTCCATCGCGTAAGCGTGCGCCGTTCCAGCAAGCGCGGAGCTGGCCTTCGCCGCGCCAATAAACAGTGACCCGCGCGAGCACAGACTGCTCGGCCGCTGGAGCGAGAGATACCGAAATCAAAATAAAAGTAATAGATAAAATAAACCGCTTCATAGTTTTTGCCGGTAGTCCGTCTGGCGGAGCGTCCGGTGAATACTCTTCAGGAGCGAAGAGAGTGTGAGGAGCTTTCTCCTATTATTAATTCGTAAATCGCTCGGGAAATGGTTCCCGCGAAAGGACGAGAGTCTGCGAGGGCCCATAGGATCCGCGATTTTCGATGATTGTCAAAAGGAGTTGTCAACGCGGCGTATTGCTTGCATATAACGCCGCTGTGCGATGCTCTGCCTTCTTGAGTTTTTTTTGCGGCTGCTGGATTTTCCTTTCGCTTACGACGACGCAGGCCGCGGGTTTAGGCGAATCGAAGTCCCGATTTTATTACAAGGATTCAAGAGGCTTTCCGGCTTCTGCTGGCATTATTCGGCATTATTGGCGGACCCGGATTATTCATCCACCCGCGCAAGTCGACCCAAACATCGATCCGAAGCTAAGGCGCACGGCCACGATTGCGGAGGAGCGCGCCAATGCCCACTCAAGGGCGCGTTGCTGGCGTTATGTAAAGGACGCTCTTCTTGCTTCGGGAGTGGTTAAGTCATATCCCCAGAGTGCTTACGCGTCTGAGGCCGGTGCCGAGCTTGTTCGTAACTATGGGTTCATGCGGCTGCCGATTCGGGATCCATATTCTGCTCCTGTCGGCGCCGTACTTGTTTACGGAAACAGAAGTCGAGGACACGTCGAAATCCGGACGAGAGACGGATTTGCCAGCGATTATCACTCCAAGAACGCTTGCTTCTACCCGTTAGTGGCGGTCTACGGGAGATTTCATTCGTAGTTGTAGCCGCGATTAGTGTGTCGACCGCGGATTTATTTCGTTTTGCAGCTGGGCCGCCTCTACAGCAAAACGCGGCGCGGCGGCGCTTGTGCTTTAACTAGCGTCCCAGTTTGTTGAATGGGTTTCTGGAAATCGAAGACCTGCTCGCAATCAGTTGATTGCTCACCGCCTGTGTCTTGTTGACGACCGGGGCGTTTTTCACAACCACTATTGCTCGTGGTGGCGGCTGTTGCGATGATTGAGCCACTGCGCGTTGATTTGGTGGAACAATGCGCACGGTCATGAAGGGTGGATTTCTGCTGGCCCAGGAGATCGCCTGACGTTTGTTTTCAAAAAACCGATCAACCACCACTGCATTCCGTTCATAAACCGTGCGGCCGGCTTGTCGTGCGGCTTTGCGATTTTTCACCGCTGTGCCGGTATCAACGGCCGCCAAAGTGGTTCCATCTGGAAATACCACCCGGCTACCATAGGGAATTTTTTTCGGATCGACCGCGCAATGGCCGGTTTGTAGACGGAGGCCCGTCGCACACTTGTGATGGCGCGTATCCCTGTCGGAACCAGAGCCGCCGTTGGCCCAGTACACCGTGACACGCGCCAATAAAGATTGCTCACGCGGCAAAGACGCGGGCGCTACGCGCGCAGAGGATGCGGGTGCTACGCGCGCAGAGGATGCGGGTGCTACTCGCGCAGGGGGCGCGGGCACTCCTCGCGCAAAGGATGCGGGCACTACCGGTAGGACAATTGCAACTGTTATGATAAACCCTTTCATAATAATCTCCCTTACCTCTCGCGACAGTTAATAGGTGAAGTCGATCGCGAGAAGTCGGACTCGCCTGTTCTTTAAATTCGGAACTGAGTCGCTATGCGGTTCCCTGCACGGCACACATTTTTCACCGTGACAGGTATTTACGTTTGCAACGTCGGAAAAGCGGCATTGAAAGTCAGGCTTCCAGTGCGCCAGGCGAATGGACTTGTCCGGTGGCGAGCCTGACTCGGACGCCGGACTCCCAGTTTGGCGAGAAGAGAAGAAGCCGAGCTTGAAGCTTGGCTGCCGAGTCAGCCAAGATAGCTGACTTCGGTTCTGTTTTGGGACCTTAACTGGATGAACAATTCCACCCCAATTCGTATAGCCCTGTGGTCCGGGCCGCGAAATATTTCTACGGCGATGATGCGCTCTTGGGGCAACCGCTCCGACACGGCGGTCGTTGATGAACCGTTTTACGCCTTTTATTTGAAGAGGACGGGGAAGAATCATCCAGGAATTATGGAAATTGTAGCAGATAATGAGCCCGACGTATGCAAAATTATCGACCGCCTGACCGGCCCCATCCCAGGCGGGCGACGCCTCTTTTATCAAAAACAGATGACCCATCATCTGTTGCCGGAAGTCGATCGAAAATGGCTCAGTGCCGTCACGAATTGTTTCCTCATTCGTGACCCGGCCGAGGTAATCACCTCATATACAAAGAAGAACAACGATCCGGGCTTGGATGACCTCGGGTTTGTGCAGCAAGCCGAGATTTTTGATTGGGTTCGCCAGCACTCGGGAAAAATCGCGCCCGTGGTGGATGCCAGGGACGTTTTGCGAGACCCCGAACGGATGTTACGCCTTTTATGCAAAGCAGTCGGCGTCGAGTTCGACGATGCGATGTTATCGTGGCCGCCCGGCTTGCGCGAAACCGATGGGATCTGGGCCAAGTATTGGTACGACGAGGTGGCAAAGTCGACATCGTTCCAGCCGTATCGACCCAAGAACGAACGGGTGCCGGAACATTTGCGCGACATGCACGACCGCTGTCGCGAGTGTTATGAGCAGCTCTTTCAGTACCGGCTTCTGTAGCGGCGCTCTATGAGCGTCGGACGAATAATGCGGCGGTCATAGACCGCCGCTACAGTTGAAGAAATGCTCCAGACTTTTAACGAGAAGAACCGCGACCTGATCGTAAACATCAACGGGCGCCTCGTGCATCGCGATGAAGCCGGGATCAGTCCCTTCGATTCCGGTGTGCAAGGCGGCGACGCAGTCTGGGAAGGATTGCGGCTTTACAACGGTCGCGTCTTTAAATTGCACGAACATCTCGATCGCCTGCATCGTTCCGCGACGGCGTTGTCGTTCACCGAGATTCCGTCTTGCGAAAAGGTCATCGAAGAGATCAAGCGCACGCTCGGCGCCAACAAAATGCGCGACGGCGTGCATATCCGCCTTACGCTCACACGTGGGGTGAAAATCACTTCCGGCATGGACCCGCGCCTGAATCAATCAGGGCCCACCTTGATTGTGCTCGCAGAACACAAGGCGCCGGTTTATGCGAGGACCGGGCTGACCTTGATCACGAGTAAGATGAGGCGTCCGTCGCCGGAGATTCTCGACCCAAGAATTCATCACGCGAATCTGCTCAACTCGATCCTGGCCAAAATCGAAGCGAACAATGCCGGCGCCGACGACGCACTCATGCTCGATATGAACGGAAACATCGCCGAGACAAATGCGACGCACATTTTCATTGTGCGCAAAGGCGAGCTGGCCACGAGCCGTGTTATCTCCTGTCCCGAGGGAATCACGCGTGCGACCGTAATCGAGATTTGCGCTACTGAAAAAATTCCATGCGCGGAACTCGATCTAAAGCCCGACGACGTTTATCGCGCCGACGAAGTCTTCTGCACCGGCACGATGGGCGAGCTCGCCGGGGTTGTTACGATCGACAATAAGATCATCGGCGACGGTAAGGTTGGAGTTATGACGAGGCGGTTAAGCGAACTCTACGCCAAGCGCACCGCTGCCGAAGGCGTCCAGGTCGTGTTGTAGCTACCGGCTGCCTGCTCGCGAACACTTGCGGAGTCCTTAGCGGCAGAAGCTGCAATTGCTATCATTCCGAGCGGATCGAGGAATCTCTCATTGTTGTCTGGGTCACTTTTGGCCGACGAACAGTAAGAGATGTCTCAACTTCGCTTGACATGACAAACGGGCGTCTGTAGCGGCGGTCTGTTACCGTCGCATTAATTCGCATTTACTCGACGCGTAACGCTTCGACCGGATTGAGCAGACTAGCTCGCCGCGCGGGAAACAAGCACGCGAGCAATGCCGCGACGCCCAGGACCGACAATGTCGCGGCGAGCACGAGCGGATTGTGCGCCGACGTTTGATAGAGCTGCGATGCGATCAAGCGCCCGAGCGCCAGCGCCGCCGTTAATCCGGCGATCAATCCAAAAGCCACCGGTCGCATTCCCTGATTCACCACTAATCGCAAGATATCCATCGTTTGCGCGCCCAATGCCATGCGCACGCCTATTTCGCCGGTGCGTTGTTCGACTGTGTAAGCAACCGCGCCATAAATACCGATTGTCGCCAGGAGCAGGGCCACGCCGGCGAAAATGCCGAGCAGGATCATCATCAAGCGCGCTTGCCCGAGCGCTTGGGTGACAACTGCATCCATGGCCTGCGGTTGAGCGATCGCAATCGCGGGGTCGATTCCGTTTAGGGCCGATTGTACGAGCTTCGTTACCGATTCGGCTCTTAAGTTGCTACGCACTGCGATGTACAGGAAGGGAAAGTTTTCCTGTGCGAATGGCCGATAGAATTCCATGTCGTTCGCTTCGTTCAAACGCTGCGAGCGCACATCGGGGACGACGCCGACGATTTCCGCCGGCAAGGCGCCGCCAGTAATTAGCAAGGTGTGGCCGATTGGATTTTCGTTTCCAAAAAGTTTTCGTGCACCCGCCTGGCTGATCAGAATCACATTTTGCCGGCCCGCGATATCGTGTTCGTCGATGTCGCGCCCGGACAAGATGGAGATGCCCCAGGTGCGAAAATATCCGGGCGTGATCTCATGCGCTGGTGCAGCCGGACGTTTGTCGATCGGCGGGACGTCGCCTTCGGGACGCGTATAGAGAACTCTGCTGCCGCCGTCAAGTGGGATGTCACCGCTGATCGACACGGTTTCGAAGCCGGAAACGGTTCGCAGCGCGTTCAATGTTTGCTCGGCAAAACGTTGGCGCGATGCCTGATCGGGGTAGTGCGTCTGTGGCAAGGTGATGAAGCCGACCCAAAGGTTTTGCGAGCGGAAGCCGATGTTCTGCTGGCTTAGCCTGATGAAACTGGTGATGAGCAACGCCGCACCCGCAAGCAGCGTGACCGAAAGCGCAACCTGCGCGCCGACCAGAATTTTGCGGAAGCGTTGTTGGCGTACACTGCCGCTCGTTCCGCGCCCGCCTTCTTTCAGACCGTCAATGAGATCGGCGTGCGAGCTTTGCCAGGCGGGAAAAAGTCCCATCACCAGACCGGTCAAGATCGACAATGCGATGGTGAAACCGAGTACCGGGATGGAAAGCCCCGGACCGTTATAGTTTGGTTCGAGCGGAAGAAAATTTGCCGTGATTTTCGGGACGAGCGGGACCAATTGCCACGCTAATATCGCACCGACGATTCCTGCGAACACACTCACGAGCAAACTTTCGAAAACGAAAAGCCGCAGCACGCTCGCGCGCGATGCGCCCAGCGCGATGCGCAAGGCAATCTCACGGCGTCGACCGCTGAAGCGCACCAGCAACAAATTCGCGACATTGCTGCACGCGATCAGCAAAACGAAACTTACAGCCGCGAGCAGCGTCGCAAAAGCCGGACGCAGATTTCCACTCACATCTTCCGGCAAATTCTTGATCGATGTGAACCCGTGACTGTCGATCTTGTCCGGATATTGCGCGGCATAGCTTTGATCGAGCGAGGGCAGCGCCGCGCGCACCTGCTCAAGCGTCATGCCTGGCTTCGGTCGTGCGATCACGCGCAAGAAACCAGTGCCTCGCATGATGCGTTCGTGCGAAAATCCCGGGAGCACAAACGGCTTTGTCGTCCAGACTTCAGCTACGGGATTCGCTCCGAACCACGCTGCTGGCTGGTTCGGCAGCACGCCGACAATTGTGTGCGCCACGCCATCGAGCGCGATGCTCCGCCCTATCACGTTCGCGTCGCCCCCGAGCCTTTTCCGCCAGAAATTCTCCGTCACCAGCGCCACGTCCGCGCCTTCCTCTTCGTTCGGCAAGAAATTGCGGCCGCGGATTGGTCGAACACCGAGCACATCGAAATAATTCGGTGTCACCCGGCCGCCATTGAGCTGGACCGGATCACCCACCCCGGTCAACGTGAAACCGGTTCCGTTCTCCGCCGCGAAACCGGAGAAAATCGTCTGGCCGTCGCGATAATGAGTAAAACGCGGCGCCGAGACTGCGATCTCGACGAGGTTGCTGTCTTTCCTGTTCCCGAACATGTGCACGACCCGCTCCGGCTCGGAAAACGGCAGCCCGCGCAGAAAAAGATCGTTGATTAAGCTAAAGATGGCGGTGTTCAGCCCGACCCCCAACGCCAGCGTGATCAGCGCCAGCAAAGTGAACCCGGGCGATTTGAGCAACTGCCGAAAAGCGAAACGAAGATCAGTCATCATAGCCGTTGTAACTTTGTAACGGTTTTAACTTTTTAACTCTGCCGTTGTAACGCTTGTAACCCCTTGTAATCAATTTGATGCGCGGACAAGACGATTCGGATTTAGAATTTCTTACGCTAATTGTAAGACGCTGCCGAAGTACAATTTTGTCTAAGAACGTCCCGGATGTTGAAGCGGTGCTTGTATCAAGCACCGAATCTTGAATACAGGCGCTTGGCACAAGCGCCTCTACAACCCTTGCGCGAGGCGCGTTAGTTCTCGCTGAGCATCGCGAAACCTCCTCCTCTATTCACCTCAGTTCCATAAGTTTTGAGATATTTCATCCCGGTATCGCACATGACAGTGACAATAGTCGCGTCAGGCCCCAGTTGTTCGGCTAATCGCAAAGCGGAGATGACATTGCCGCCAGTGGAAGTTCCCGCAAAAAGGCCTTCTTCCCGGGCCAGCCGAATGGCCATCGCCGTACCCTCTTCGGTGGAAACTTGTTCAATCTGATCGGCGATGTTCTCCCGCCAGAGCGGCACGACAAAACCGGCTCCGACCCCATCAATTTTATGAGCGCCGGGTTTGCCGCCCGACAGAACCGCAGATCCAGAAGGCTCCACGGCAACAATTTTAATGTTCTTATTATGGCGACGGAGGCCTTCTCCAATCCCGCGCACGGACGCCGCTGTTCCCACCATCTGGACAAAGCCATCGATCTCCCCGTTTGTTTGCCTCCAAATTTCCTCCGCCATTTTATGATAGGCCGCGATCTGGTCTTTGTTGTTCAGTTGATCGGTCCAGAAGCCTCCAGTTTTTTCCGTGATGATGCGGGCGGCCTCGATCATGTCCCGGGTCAGTTTCTCCGTCATGCCTCCGCTCTCGCTGTGCACGATTTGAAGGTTGGCCCCCAGAATTTTCATATGATCGAGCTTTTCTTGGGCGAAGGCATCGGACGTCACGATGTGCAGTGGATATCCCTTCACCGCGCAGACAAGAGACAAGGACACGCCGGTGCTGCCGCCGGTGTACTCGACGACCGAACCACCTGCGGTGAGACGTCCGTCCGCTTCTGCCGCTTCGATCATGGCCAGTGCCATCCGGTCCTTCATGCTACCGGTGGGGTTCTCGTTTTCCAGTTTCAGCAGGATGCGGGAGCCATTCTCGGGGACGATGTTGCGCAACGGCAATAAAGAGGTGTTGCCGATGCAATGCAGGATGTCTCGCGGCAATTCGTCATGATGTGTGTCTTCTTTCCTCATCTAGCCTGATGAAACGGGTCACAGGCTATCGTCGTAACCTTTTTAACGATGTAACGCTTGCAACTTTTTAACGACTTCGATGCCCCTACCGGCGCAATTGGATTCAATAATAAACGCCGCAGTCGTTGATTTTTGTCTACGAACTTTTGAATGACGGTTGGCCTGTCTGGCGTCGCAATTTCGTAGCCTTCGAAACCTTCACATGTTAAAGATCACCATGCGGAAATCCCCCGTCGCAACAAAAGCTTCTCGTTCGCCGACTGGCTCAAACAAAGGTCGCAGCGTCAAAGAGAAAGAGGTAGGAGCTGCCGCTGCCGAACTGGCGCTGAAGGCTCACGTATTGAGATCCAACCCTGAGATCCTCGCTGAGATAACGGAAGGAGACAGGATGATGCATGAAATAGTCGATACGGTCGACCTGACCGAGGCACCCGAAGATGCAGTCTCCAGTCTCGTTACAGACCTCTTGCAGTATTGCGAGCGGGAGAAAATTGACTGGACACAAGAGGTGATGTCGCGGGCTTGGCAGCACTTCCGAAGTGAGCTCGCCTACGAAGTTCATGAGCGATGAGCTTCCCTAAGCAGAGCGAGATCGAATTGCCGCTTCTTAAGACATTGCAGGAGCTTGGCGGGAAAGCCGAGCCAAAAGAACTCTACCCGAAATTAGCAGCCATCTTCCCTCAGCTTACCCAGGAAGACTTAACTGCGCGGTTGCCAAGCAGTCCTTCGACATTTCGCTGGCACAATCTTGTTCAGTGGAGTCGGCAGAAGCTCGTAGAGAAGGGCGAAATCGACGGTTCGACGCGCGGTGTCTGGAAGCTGACGCCGAGAGGTCGAGCGCGCGCGACTGGTGCTACAGCGGATTCGTCCGAGGAGTTATTGCTCGCGCATCAAGCGACGCTAAAAGACTTGGTGTACGAGAACGAGTCTGAGGTGAAGCGCGGCATCATTTCAGAACTTCAAAATCTCGGAGCCACAGATTTCGAGCAGTTTTGTATGTCATTTCTCGGTCCCCTTGGTTACGAGCAGCTCCAAGTTACTGGTCGAGGCGCAGACCGCGGCATCGACGGCTTCGGCCTATTCCGGCAAGGGGTCGTCACGATTCGCTCTGCTTTTCAGGCGAAGCGGTGGCGGCAAAATCCGGTTAGCCGTCCGGAGATCGACAAATTTCGCGGCGCGATCCAAGGCGATTATGACCATGGGGTGTTTTTGACCACCGGGCGATTCACTGCTGACGCCGAAGCTGCTTCCATTAAGAAAGGCGCGATCTCACTGCTATTGCTTGACGGGGACACCATCGCGGAAAGCATGATCCGCAATGGTATAGGCGTGGTTCGTCGGCCGGTGCAGCTATTCGACTTGGATCCAGAATTCTTTCGCTTTCCGGCTGCAGATGGGTTTCTTTAGTCGGTCGCGTTGAAGAGATGAGCGAGGAGTAAGTGGAGATTCAAGCGCGGGGGTGGGGATCCCATCTGTGTCGCTTTCATCGGAATCACATCTGCCAACTCGCGTGGCGAGCGCCGAAACTGCGCGCTACTTTGTCGTGAATGCGAAAATGCCGGTCCAATTTGTCGGCGGATGCGCACCCAGATCAGTGCATCGTTGCGCAAGCACCGAACTTGGCGGGTCGAATTCACTGAGCGCACGAAAGAGAGGTGCCGCTTCGCGAAATTTCCCACTTTGATAGAGTGAAAAGGCGACGGCATATCTCTCCGCGATCTCGGCAAAGTTAGGCGGGCTGAATTTATGACGCAGTTCACACAGTTCGAGCGGAAGGCTTTTCCCCTTCGCAATCACGCGGTCGATAATCCGTACTTCCGGCGGTCGACTCAACCTGTCGCAAAACTCGCGTGTCGCGAAAGCGAGCACTCCGTAATATTTCGTCAGTGACTCCACGCGCGCCGTCGCATTCAAAAGGTCACCAACCGGACCGTAGTGGAAAAACTGCGCCGATCCGATATTAGCAATGAGCGATTCACCGGCGTTAAGAGCGACTCCATATCCAAAAAGATCACGCCTTTGCAAATCAAGGGTTTCGCGGAGGTTGTGCAGTCCTTCAATCAGAGTAAGGGTGGCGCGCAGCGCGCGATCGGCGGCATCCGGCTGCGGATCGGGGGCGCCCCAATAGGCAAGGAACTGATCTCCGACAGGTTTCTCCATGCTGCCGTCTTCAGCAAAGACAGCACTGTTTTCCACGGTGAAAATTCGGTTTAGTAGATTGAGCATTCCTTCGGTGCCCAGTTGCTCGGCGAGCGCCGTCGAATTTCGGAGATCTGTTAGTAGCACAGTGATTTCGACGCGTTTGGGTTCGAGGCGTCCGGGATTCTTGAGCACATCCTCGAGAACGCGCGGAGAGAAGTAGAGTCCCATCGTGCTCCGCAAACGCTGCCGTTCCGCGAGCTCGCTCGTGTGTCGCCGCGCAATCTCCAGCACTGTTGCGATTGTCCAGAGAGTCGCGGTCGCGACGGTTGGCACGACGAGGTTGAGCCAAAACAAAAAAGCACCTCCCAAAGCAACCATCAAAGCGATGCCCGCCACCCACCAAAGAACCAGTGCCCCTTTGGTTCGGCACCAGCGCGCCCCAGCTAGCACCAACAGAGCCGACAAAAGCCAAAGCGCATCAACGAAGCGTCCGGTACCCGTCAACCATCGCGATTGCATCAAATCGTCGAGCGCGGTGGAATGCAGATAAATCAGCGGCTCGTGTGGTCCAAACACAGTTGCGCCCAAGTCGCCCTGGCCGATCGCGACATAGCCAACAAAAAGTATTTTGTTGTTGAGTGGCTTCATGCTCGCCACGGCGCCCGTTTTCTCAAACAGCGCGTCCAGTTGCCGCAGGTTCATGTAATCAAACGCGGCCGGACCTGACTCGACCGCCCATGGGCATCGAATATTGAGCAACACAGGACCGAACGGCACTCGGCGCGGAATCATCGTCACGAAGTCGGTTGACGAAAGTTCATTCCATTGCGCTACATGCGCGCCAGGAAATGAAACATCCCTTTTCCAATCCAGGCCCAGTGAAACTAGATAGGCTGCCAGAGCGAGTGACGGTTGGTAGCCATCTTTGGTTGGGTGTACAAAGTTGTAGTGGCGGATCACTCCGTCTCCATCGGCGGAAAGATTGATTAGTCCGCCTGGTGCTGGAGCCGAGTCTTTAAATGGAAATGAGCGAATGTGAACCGAAGGCTCCGTCTCGCCCGGCGCCGCATTCAACGCTTCAGCAAGGACGACGTTTTTGTGCTTGGCGACAGCATCAAGCAACGGTTGCGCTGTTTCCGGGTTCGCACGCGCGAACACGACGTCGAATACAATCACGCTTGCGCCCAGCGCCGAAGCCTCCCGGATTACGCGAGCGGCTGTCGCATATTCGGATTCGAGCGAGGAAAGATTCTTCAAGTCCTCTTGGTCGACGTTGAGGTGAATAATTGACCGCTCGACGGCGGGAGCCAAGCCAGCGGTAAATCGCCATCGCAAGCACTGACCGAACCACTGCAGCTCTTGGGTTTCGAGAGGGTTACCGAAACTCAAAACAACGGCGATGGCGAGGGCGCAAAGCGTTAGATGCAGTGGCCAGGGTTTCGCCCACCAAACTTGTTTTCCGGCCTCAACGGCCATGACGCACCACCAGCGCGCCTTCGAATGCGTCGTTCAGCTCGACCTTCTGCGCATAGTCGCGCCACGGAAATTCCGTACTCCGTACTGTCCCACCGACCAGTGCAGTGCCCGCTTTCGCTCCTTGAATAATCGGCTGTTTGCCAGTCATCCGGGGATTGAGTTTTTCGCACAGCTTTCGCGTCTGCTGGGCCAGCACTTTCTCATCCAAGGTTTGGCTCTGCATGGCTGCGACAAGTTTTTGAATTTCGTCAAGGCCCACCGCATCGCGTTTAAAGAAAAAGATCCAAAGCTCAAAAGGATCAGCGCCCTTATTCCAATTCCATACCGCTGGCGGAGCGGGCAGTTTTCGTTCGTCCCATTCTGGCAATGCAACCATCTGTGGCCGCCAGCCGTTTGCCAGGCGTGATCCTTTTTCGACCAATGGAAGAATCAACGCAACGCATTCAGTACTCGCATCCAGATGGGCAACAAGTTTCTCTCCCACACCCGGCACAGAGGTCTCGGCGAGTGGAACTTCGTTTGATTGGGAATCAACCGTTGTCGCGCAGACGCGCGCGTAGCTCTCGGCTCGCACGGACGGTGTAAACCAAACGACAAAAATTGAGAGCGAAGCCAGGAAAAATATTATTCCGCGAGGTTGCATTTGACTGAATTGCCTTCTTCGAGTTTCGCCGATCATGTCTCGCTAATCCACCCCCGCGAGCGGAAAATGGGTAGCGGGTAAATCACATCTTCGCAGCGAACCACAATCCTGCGCCGATATGCATCGACAACAGCAGGAAAGGGGCCGAGATTGTGGCGGTCTGAAAGGCACGCGATTCCCCTGAAACCGAGAACAAACGGTTTCTGCTGTTGCGCGAGGGTAACTGCGTCCCTCTTAATTGGCACCTTTGCCTATTCTGCGCCAAATAAACCCAAAGATCTGGCTGCGCTTCAGCGGAAAATGAGGCAATAATGCACGAGCGAAAAATCTTTGCATTTGCGCTGATAAGCATTCTCGCGTTGGGCGGGCTATCGGCGGGTGCCAAACGCAACCGAAGCGGAACTTCAGAAAGTGAATTCGCCAAGGATTCTGCATCTGGCTACGCACGGATTCTTTCTCCCTGAACTTGACCTCGATCCAGCGCCGAACGGTTTGTCACGCACCGCAGCTGACATTCCCAGGGAAAGCTAATGAATCCGATGCATCGGAGCGGTCTCGCCCTTGCTGGAGCGGAACGGACATTGCAAGAGTGGGCCAAAGGCGGGGTGCCACCGAGCGAGAACGACGGCATTGTTACCGCCGAAGATGTTGGCGGTCTAAAGCTCGATGTACGTGGCTAGTCGTTCTTTCCGCCTGCGACACCGGCGGCGGCGAAGCGCGGGCGGGCGAAGGCGTGATGGGATTACGTCGCGGTTTTGTTCAAGCCGGCGCGCAAAATCTGTTGATGACACTCTGGCCGATCAGTGATCAGACGACCGTGCAAATCATGCTCGATTTTTATGACGCCGCGTTCAAAAGCAGTAATGCGCCGCAAGCGCTTGCTGACACGCAACGCGACTGGTTGGTAAAGCTGCGGAAAGAGCGCGGCTTGCTTGATGCCGTTAGGCTGGCCGGCCCGTTCATCATGAGTTCGCAGGGGAAGCCTTGAGGCAAAATGCATCGACAGGTTTCCTGAATAGGCCCAGGCTGCGCTCGACTGACTGAGTAAACTGAAATGAGCCTGTCCATGCCTGCCTTTTAAAGGCACTGGCTGCAGGCGGGGTTGCTTTTGATCGCACTTGTCGCTTTGCGAGAACCGGTCTTTGCCGCGAATCTCAGTCGGGCTGATCAAGCCAAACTTTCGTCGCTCCAGCAGAAAATCGATGAATTGGATCGCGCCGGTAGATACCGCGACGCGATTCCACTTGCACAGGACGCTTTAAAGTTAGTCGAGAGCACAAAGGGTCCGGAGAGCCTGGAGGCCGGGACTGCCTGCGACAAACTAGGTGCGCTTTATCTGGACAACGGCGACTACGCCAAAGCCGAACCGCTCTACCAGCGAGCTCTAAGGATCAGCGAAAAAGTGCTGGGCCGGGAACACGGCAGGACCGGCACGAGCCTTAATAATCTGGCCTGGCTTTACTACAAGATGGGCAGCTACTCCAAGGCCGAACCGCTCTACCGGCGCGCCTTGGCTATCAGCGAAAAAAATTGCCGGCCGGGAACATCCCGACACAGCCAAGATTCTCAGTAATCTGGCTCTCCTTTACGCAGACAGCGCCGACTACGCCAAAGCTGAACCACTCAATAAGCGTGCCTTGAAAATCTTCGAGGAGAAACTGGGTCCGGAGGATCGTTACACCGGTGTCAGCCTCAACAATCTGGCAGAGCTTTACTGTTCGATGGGCGACTACGCCAAGGCGGAACCGCTTTACCAGCGCGCCTTGAGAATCAGTGAAAAAACATTTGGCTCGAACCATCCCGAAACGGCCAGAAGCCTGCAAAACCTCGCGGCGCTTTACTGGTTGATGGAAGACTACGCCAAGGCGGAACCACTCTATCGACGCACCTTGGAAGTTTGGGAACGAATGCTTGGACCCAACCATCCTGACACTGCCACCGCCATCGAAAATCTGGCTGAAATTTACGACAGCCAGGGCAACTACTCCAAGGCGGAGCCACTTCGCTTACGCGCGCTGGCCATCACAGAAAAGGCATTCGGGCCGAATGCTCCCAACACCGCACGACGGCTAAACAACCTGGCCTGGCACGATTGGAAAATGGGGCAAGCTAACAAGGCGGAGCCGTTGTTTCTGCGCGCACTGCACATTCGGGAAAAAACACTTTCCCCGACGCATTCCGATCTGGCGGAAAGCCTCAGTAATGCGGCCTGCGTGAAAATAGATGTGGGACAACGCGAAGAGGCACTTTCTTTCGCGGAACGTGCCATGCACGTGGAAGAGACGGTGCTGGCTAACATCCTGTCGTTCACCACGGAACAGCAACGCTTCGACTTCTTAAGAACGCAACGGCCTTATAGTTTGCTGGCCACACTGCAAGCAGCCGCGCCGGTGGCGCAGGCGATTCTACGACGCAAGGGCATCGTTCTGGATTCGTTGCTGGAAGATCGGCTGCTGGCAGAAGCGAGTGGCGATCCGAAGAAGCGTCTGATCGTTGACGAACTCCGCTCCGCCAAACAGCGGCTGACGCAATCGCAGCAGGACGTAGCGAAGGATTTGTCCGACCAGGCCCAGAAACAGCGCGCGGCGGAAAAGGTAAAACTCTCTGCCAGAGTCGAACAATTGGAAGCTGACCTCGCTCGTCAGGTCGCGGGCCTCGGTAAGGCCAGACGAGCGCTGACTGTCACCGTTGCGCAGGTTCAATCGGCTCTGCCGCCGCAAGCAGCATTGATCGAATTATTGCTCTATATGCATTACTTGAAGAATACCAAGTTCGAGTCGCGCTACGGAGCTATCGTGATCGGTACAAGTGGCGAACCTTCCTGGGTTCCGCTGGGTGACGCCGCTGAAATAGAAAAGAACGTGGCGCTCTATCAGAAATCGGTGCGCGGGAAGACGGACGAAGCGACGTTGAGTAGCGTTCTCAAGGCGCTCAATAGCCAAGTCTGGGCGCCGATCGAGAAAGCGCTTCCCGCCGGCACCACAGCGGTCATTGTGAGCCCCGATGCGGAGCTCAACTTTGTCTCCTTCGCGACGCTCCTGACTCCGGACAATCGGTTCGTGGGCGAAAAGTATTCGGTGCGCTACGTGGCGAGCGGTCGGGATCTGCTGCGACAAACCAAAGCGTCGGGAAATCAGCAGACAGCCGTATACGCTAACCCCGATTTTCATAGTAAATCAGCATCGCCAGATTCGAATCGTGGGACTGCAGTTGGGCTGCGTTCAATTGAAATGCGGGATTTGCAAAGCATATCGCTCCCTCCGCTTCCTGGCACCGCCGCAGAAGCCGCTGCACTAGAGAAACGCGCCGGAAAATCAGCGAAGGTGTTTCTAGGTCCCAACGCCACCGAAGCCGAGCTGCGAAAGGCAAACTCCCCGCACATTCTCCATCTAGCCACGCACGGGTTCTTTCTTCCGGAAATTGATCTCGGCACGCCATCAAATAGTCTTTCGCCGGCCGCTGCAGAGATTCCCAAAGGGAACCTGGTCAACCCGATGCATCGGAGCGGTCTCGCCATGGCCGGAGCGCAAACGACATTACAAGCATGGGGGAGAGGCGAAGTGCCACCGACCGAGAATGACGGCATCGTCACCGCCGAAGAGGTTGGCGGCCTCAAGTTAGATGGAACGTGGCTCGTTGTCCTTTCCGCTTGCGATACCGGTGGTGGCGAAGCCAAAGCTGGCGAAGGCGTAATGGGTCTAAGGCGCGGATTCATTCAAGCCGGGGCGCAAAATTTGTTGATGACGCTCTGGCCAATCAGCGATGAAACGACCGTACAAATCATGCTCGATTTCTATGACGCCGCATTCAAAACCGGGAACGCTCCACAAGCACTCGCTGACACCCAGCGCGATTGGCTGGTGAAACTTCGGAAAGAGCGCGGATTACTTCAAGCTGTCCAACTCGCCGGCCCGTTCATCATTTCCTCACAGGGTAAGCTTTGATGTAAATCTCATTGTAGGAGCTGATCTCACGTCTTTTACGTTTTAATCTGCTCGACAATTATCCTTGGACTTGTTAGGAACGACCTCGATTACGTCACCCGACGTTTCAACCCCGAAAGCGTTCGGAGCTGGAAAGCCGCTTAACGAGATCTCCAGATCCAACTGGAACCGTGATCAGCCGAAGTGAGTCTGCTGTTCGAAGCGGCTCCAAAGATGGTTCCTGGTTCCGCGCGGAACTAATGCGGTCAACGATCCCACCTCAACTAAAAATGAAACACACAACCAGTCTGTTGATTGTTCTCTCGATCATCCGTTCTTCCGTCGCGTGCGGTAGCGATGCTACCGCTACTCCTGAACCGTCAGCTTCGGAATCAGCACCTGCTAAAGAGTCATCGGCCCAAACCGACTGGCATCCATCGACAGAACTGTGCGCTGCCGATCACGAGTATTGCGTCAAGATTGTAGCCAAAGCTCAGGATTCAGATCATCGCGAGCTGATTGTTTCTTCAAAGACCCGCGTGCTGGCACGATTTTCTACCTTTGGTTACCTAATGGACGCATTCTGGAGTCCGGACAACAAATACGTCGCTATAAGTAACCGGCGGGCGAATGCCGGCGATTATTTGTGGGTTATCTCTCTGACGGACGGTGCCGCATTGAAAATACCCGATGATCTCGCAACCGAAATGGGAAAGAAGAACCTAGGCCGCATAAACGGCGATGATCCTTGGGGAAAAACCGTGCAGGAAGTGACTAAGCGATACACCGAGTGCACGCAGGACCGTTTGGATCACAAATTTCTGTTTGCGCAAGGCTGGAAAAACGCAAACGAGCTATTGGTTATGGAAGAGCTGCAGTTTTCAAAGGAACCGCGCCAGAGCTCAACGATCACTGCTCCTGGTTCTGATGGTAAGATAGTAGCCACACTCGGCTTTTATGGTCCTAACGCGCCCGGCATTTGGATTGCGGTAAAAAAAGCATGCCGGGTCACCGGAAACAAAATTGCTCTGAAGGGGCAGGCGATCGAAAGACATGAGCATTCGTCTGAATTGGTCAACCGAGCGTGGACTTACGGATCCTATTGGATTGAAAATCCTGCTGAAGATTTCTTCAACAGCGCTCAAGCCAAGTTCGCCAAGGGGGATCTGGACGGCGCGATTGCCGACTACAGTCGCTGCATAGAACTCGATCCGAAAAATGCTTCCGTTTACTACAACCGCGGCAATGCCAAAGGGGCAAAAGGCGATTTGGATGGAGCCATCGCCGACTATAGCCGCGCTTTCGAACTAGATCCGAAAAACGTGTATGCGTGCAACAACCGCGGACTTACGAAACAAGCTAAGGGCGATTTGGATGGAGCCATCGCCGACTACAACCGCGTTCTCGAATTAGATCCGAAAAACGTGTATGCCTACAACAATCGGGGCCTTGCCGAAGATGATAAGGGCGACTACGACGGTGCCATTGCAGACTGTAATCATGCCATCGAACTCGATTCGAAATATGCCAAATCCTACAGAAACCGCGGCGTTGCCAAAGCAGGCAAGGGGGATGTGGACGGCGCCATCGCCGACTACAATCGTGCTATCGAGCTCGATCCGAAATACGCCGATGCCTACAACAACCGCGCCGGTGCCCAACAAGCCAAGGGCGATCCGAACAGCGCCATCGCGGACTGCAACCGTATCATCGAACTCGCTCCGAAATACGCGGATGCCTATAACAACCGCGGCCTTTCCAACGCTCTGTTGCGCAAGTGGGCGGATGCCTTGGCGGACTACAGGCATTTCTGCGAGTTATCGGAGAGCGGACAGGATTATCCCAATCTATCCATCTGGCTGATGCGCGCCCGGCTGGGCGAAACGGAGGCCGCAAGTAACGAACTCTCCACCTACCTCGACCAACGTCCGAAAGCCACGTCTAGTGACTGGTTCTCCAAAGTGGCCGGACATCTTCTTGGCAAAGTCTCGGAGGCCGATCTTTTCGCCGCCGCCGCCTCGCCCGACGCAAGGAAGGACACCGAACAGCACTGCGAGGCGTGGTTCTACGCCGGGATGAAAAAGCTTCTCAGCGGCGACAAGGAGACCGCTGCCAACTACTTTCACAAATGCCTGGCCACAAAACAGAAGGATTTTACCGAGTTCCAACTCGCTCAGTCAGAGTTGAAAGCGCTCGGAAAATAGGAATGGTCAGCTTTCAATTTTCTTCGCGTTGATCAGGCTGAGACTGGAGGGTTAGACCTCGAAGCCGTACCATGGACAGATTTTCACTCATGCATTCATGTTCACGTAAGACTGATCGAAACGGCCGATGCACTTTCACTGTAAGGTTCATGCTCCGCGTGCCGGCGCGTTTCTTCTGTTTTTAGTGATTGCCTGTGGGGTCCCAGCGCGGGCCGCGCAAATGGAGGGGCCGACCGTCTAGGAGGTCGAGCCAACTCTCGCGGTGATCACCAACGATGGTTCGGACGCCACGCTGGCAGTAGATTTTCCAGATCACTTTCTCGGGCAATCGCGCTACTTCTTTTCACCAGACGAGCGCTGGATTATCCGCTCCCAGCACATTGGTTCTGGGGTAAATGATCTAACCCTTTATGGCGTTGCGCCTAATGGTCAGGTTGGGCGGGTGGAGCTTAACAAGCTTGCATTTGATTGCGTCTTTACCGGTTTGCACTGTTCACAAAAAGAGTACCGTCATATGCAGGTTGAATTCATGTCATGGGATCTTGTATCTGGCTTAGTTCGCTTGAATGCGGACGCCACACCAACCGATGAGGATGCTTGTCCTCAGATCGAGCGGGAAGTCGTGTACGACCTTAAGAAACGCTGGATGAGGGCAGAATAGGTTTAACAGCAGATTCTTAATCAAGGCTAACGTGTTCTTCTGCGGGCGGCCGGTTGTCCGTTGCGACGCAAACGCGCGCGTAGCCCTCGGCTCGCGCGGAAGGTGTAAACCAAACAGCAAAAATTGAGAGCCAGAGCAAAGTGATCCTACGAGGTTGCATTTGACTTAATTACCTTCTTCCAGTTTCGCCGATCATGTTTCGCTAATCCATCGTGCGCGAGCCGAAAATGTACAGTAGGTAAATCACATGTTCGCGGCGAACCACAATCCTGCGCCGACATGCATCGACAACAGCAGGAAAGGGGCCGAGATTGTGGCGGTCTGAAACGGCACTGTTTCTGCTGTTGCGCGAGGGTAACTGCGTCCCTCTTAATTGGCACCTTTGCCTATTCTGCGCCAAATAAACCCAAAGATCTGGCTGCGCTTCATCGGAGCGTGAGGAGTTAATGCACAAACAAAAAATCTTCGCCTTTGCGCTGATAAGCATTCTCGCGTTCGGCGGGCTATCGGCAGGTGCACCCTCGCCAGCGCCGCATCTTTCCGAAGCAGATAAGCTCGATCAGCGCGGACAGGAACTTTTTAAGGCCGGCAAGTATTCCGAGGTGATTCCTCTTGCCACTCAGTCCCTGAACCTCCGCGAGAAAGCGCTCGGTCCGGAACATCCCGCTACCGCAACCAGCCTCGACAATCTAGGCGAGCTTTATAATAAAATGCGCGATTACGCGAAGGCGGAACCGCTTCTTCAACGGGCGCTAAAAATCAGAGAGAAAGCGCTCGGTCCGGACCACGCAGCCACAGCAACGAGCCTCAACAATCTAGGGGAGCTTTATGGACAGATGGGAGATTACGCCAAAGCAGAACCGCTCTATCAACGAGCACTTAAGATCCGCGAGAAAGCGCTCGGCCCTGAGCACCCAATGACGGCCGTTACCCTCAACGATCTGGCGTGGCTTTATCAGCAAAAACGCGACTACGCCAAGGCTGAGCCGCTGCTTCAACGGGCGTTAAAAATCCGTGAGAAAGCGCTTGGCCCTGAACATCCCGGGACCGCGCAGATCCTCAACAACCTGGCGCAACTTTATTACTCCATCGGCGACCACGCCAAAGCGGAACTGCTTCTTCAACGTGCGCTCAAAATCAGAGAAAAGGCGCTTGGGCCGGAACATCCCGGGACCGCAGAAAGCCTTAACAATCTGGCGGTGCTTTATCGCGACAGAGGCGACTACGCCAAGGCGGAGCCGCTTCTTCAACGCGCGCTCACGATTCGGGAGAAAACGCTTGGCCCGGAAGCGCCAGTTACGGCGTTCAGCCTTGGCCAACTCGCGAATCTTTATCGATTAAGAGGCGATTTCGCCAAGGCAGAGCCGCTTCTCCAACGCGCGCTCAAAATTAGCGAGAAAACACAAGGGCCGCAAAATCCGTGGACCGCCACAGCCTGCAATGAGTTGGGTTGGATTTACTACGACATGGGAGACTACGCCAAGGCCGAACCGCTCTTCCAACGCGCGCTAAAAATCAGAGAGAAAGCGCTCGGGCCGGAACATCCCGCGACCGCCGCGAGCCTCGACGGTCTCGCGCTGGCTTACCGCGAGATGGGCGATTACGCCAAAGCGGAACCGCTCTTCCAACGCGCGCTCAAAATCGACGAGAAAGCGCTCGGACCGGAACATCCCGGGACCGCAACAGTTCTCCGCGATTTGGCGTGGCTTTATATGTGGATGGGCGATTACGCCAAAGCGGAACCGCTTTTCCAGCGCGCGCTCAGAATCCGCGAGAAAGCACTCGGCCCAGATCATCCGAACACCGCACAAAGCCTCGACAATCTGGCGTCGCTTTATGATGAAACGGGCGACCACGCCAAGGCGGAACCGCTCTATCAACGCGCGCTAAAGATTCGCGAGAAAACGCTCGGTCCGGAACATACCCTCACTGCATCTAGCCTTAACAATCTAGCGTCGCTTTATCAGAGGACGGGCGAGTACGCTAAGGCGGAACCGCTCTATCAACGCGCCCTTAAAATCGTCGAGAAAGCGCTCGGCCCGGATCATCCCTACTACACGGCATCTAGCCTCAACAATCTGGCGTCGCTTTATCAGAAGATGGGCGAGTACGCCAAGGCCGAACCGCTCGCCCAACGCGCGCTCAAAATCCGAGAGAAAGCGCTCGGCCCGGAACACCCGTGGACCGCGCAGAGCCTCAACAATCTGGCGGAGCTTTATGTTGCAATGGGTAACCCCAAAGAAGCGCTGCACCTAGCCACGCAAGCTCGGCGGGCCAAAGAAAAACATCTGTCGGATATTTTGTCCTTTACCTCCGAGCAGCAGCGTTTGGCATTTCAGAAGGAAGCCAGTCCCTATGATTTACCCGGCACATTGGGAAACGCGCCGGAGATCGCGCAGACGGTTTTTCGGCAAAAGGGTGTCGTGCTCGACTCGCTGCTTGAAGATCGACTGGTAGCGGAAGCCAGTGGCGACCCGAAACAGCGTGAAATTATTGAGCAACTGCGTGCCGCTAAGCAGCGGCTGACGCAATTGCAGCTGGAAGTACCAAAGGATTTGTCCGAGCAGGCCCAGAAACAGCGGGCGGCCGAAAACGAAAAACTCTCCACGGAAGTCGAACAACTCGAAGGAAGCCTAGCTCGTCAGGTGGCGGGCTTGGGCCATGCAAGGAGAGCGTTGAGCGTTACGGTCCAGCAAGTTCAATCGGCTCTGTCGCAGCAAGCGGCATTAATCGAGTTGTTGCGCTATTCGCATTATCTTGGGAAAGACAAGTACGAGCCACGCTATGGCGCGATCGTGATCGGCACGAGTGGTGAACCCGGCTGGATTCCGCTAGGTGAGGCCGCTGAAATAGAAAAGAACGTAGGGCTCTATCAAAAATCTGTTCGAGGAAAGACGGATGAAGTGACGCTGAGTAGCGTTCTCAAGGCGCTCAATAACCAAGTCTGGGCACCAATAGAGAAAGCGCTTCCCGCCGGCACCACAACGGTCATTGTGAGTCCTGATGCAGAGCTCAGCTTTGTCTCGTTTGCGACGCTTTTGACCTCTGACGATCGATTCGTGGGCGAGAAGTATTCGGTGCGCTATGTCGCGAGTGGCCGCGATTTACTTAGAGAGGCGAAAGCACCGGACGGTCCCAAGACCACGATGCGGGTGTTCGCGAATCCCGATTTCGGCGGCATCGCCGCAGGTCAACATATCGATCAAAAGGACGTGGTCGCACTCCGCTCCCTCGAGATGCGGAATCTACAAGGAATCTCGCTGCCCAGCCTTCCAGGCACCGAAAAGGAATCTGCGGAACTCGAATCGCGCGCGAAGAAATCGGGCTGGCAGCCACAGACTTATCTCGGTTCAAACGCGACCAAAGAGGAACTTCGGAAAGTGAATTCGCCGCGCATTCTGCATCTGGCAACGCACGGATTCTTTCTACCCGAAGTAGAGTTAGGCGGCCAAGAGCTCAACCCGCTCCAGCGCGGAGAAGAGATTCCGAAGGCTAAGCTCGTTAACCCAATGCACAGGAGTGGTCTAGCTCTTGCTGGAGCGCAACGCACTTTGCAAGCGTGGGCCAAAGGCGAAGTGCCACCCATTGAGAACGACGGCATTGTAACCGCCGAAGATGTTGGCGGTCTGAAGCTCGATAGTACGTGGCTAGTCGTCCTTTCCGCCTGCGACACCGGCGGCGGCGAAGCACGGGCGGGCGAAGGCGTGATGGGTTTGCGCCGTGGTTTTGTTCAAGCCGGTGCGCAAAATCTGTTGATGACGCTCTGGCCAATCAGCGATGAGACGACCGTGCAGATCATGCTCGATTTTTACGACGCCGCATTCAAAACCGGGAACGCTCCACAAGCACTCGCTGACACCCAGCGTGAATGGCTAGTGAAACTCCGCAAAGAACGCGGCCTGCTTGAAGCGGTTCGCCTCGCCGGCCCCTTCATCATGTCATCGCAGGGGAAACGATAACGCCCCGCTTTCGGCACAAATTCAAAGATTTTTGGCTCTGTCCGTAGACAAAGAGATCGATTTCTTTGGGGAGCGGGCACAGTCGAAACTGAACTTCGTCTCGGCAAGCTGCCGAGACCAACAGGCTAACGGGCTGTGCTCCCCAGAATGCGAGGGCGTGACAGCGCTTTTCCCGGTGATACCGTGCGCGAGATGGAAGTTGCCGATTGGGCATCACTGAGCGACCAGGATCTTCTCGAACGCCGCATTTCCAAGCTTGGCTTGCGGCTTGAGGGCACGACACTCGAACCGCTGATCCGGCAGCTTTACGACGAGCTTTCGGCGAAGGGACTCACGTTCCATCCGCCAACTCACATCGGCGATGAATGGTTTGTGCCCATCGGCATTCCGGCGATCTTCGTGCCGTTTTTTCTCGTGCACGATCGGTTGCGCGCGCTGGAACGTTCAATGATGCTCGAGGTTGAGGGAGAGACGGCAGAGTGGTTTATGAAATTGATGCGGCATGAGGCAGCACACGCCTACAGCTACGCCTACCAGCTTCAGCGGAAGAAAAAATGGCAACAAATGTTTGGGCAAACCTCTGACGAGGAAACACCGAATTTTTATCGGCCGCGCCCGTTCAGCCGCAGCTACGTCGTGCATCTCGACGACTGGTATGCGCAGAGCCATGCGGACGAAGATTTCGCAGAAACCTTCGCGGTCTGGCTCACGCCGGGGCTCGACTGGCGCAAGCGTTACGCCGGCTGGAAGGCGCTGCAAAAACTTGAATACGTCGATGAATTGATGAAATCGCTGGCGGGGAAGCCGCCGGTGCATGCACCGAAGTATCGCGTGAGCGATTACGACTGTCTGAACGTCAAGCTTAAGACTTATTACGCGCGCAAACGGAAGCTCTATGAAGATACGTATCCGGGTTTCTACGACGCCGATTTGCGCCAGCTCTTCGCTGCTCCGGCTGGGATCAAAGCGAGCTCGTACCTGCGCCAGCGGCGACGGCGGCTAATGAACTCAGTGTGCCAGTGGACGAATGAGAAAAAGTTCCGGGTGAACAAACTTCTCACGCGGCTGATCGAACGTTGCGACCAGCTCGGGCTTCATGTGCACAACGACGACCCGCAGCAGGATTTTCGCGTCTCCTCTTTCATTACCACGCTGGTGATGAATTATCTCTTCACCGGCAAGTTCAAGCGCACCAAATAAAAACGGAACCAAACATTTGTTTGTGAAAAAGAAACTCAAAGTCCTCGTGCTTTTCGACGGCACCCGTCCCACCAAGATCGATGAGGACCTGAGCAAGGAGATGAAGCATAAGGATTGGAAAACCGAGGCGAACGTCATGGCCGCGCTCGGCACCCTTGGCCATATGGCGGAGCATCTCGCCATCTTCGACGACCTCGATCTGGTCCGGCAAAAAATGGAAAGCTTCGCGCCCGATGTTCTTTTCAACCTCGTCGAACAGTTCAAGAACAATCCTGGATTCGATCAGAACATCGTTTCACTCCTTGAAATGCAAAGCGTGCCGTTTACCGGCTGCGGCGCGACCGGTCTCGTTCTTTGCAAGCACAAGGGCATCTCGAAAAAGATCCTCAGCTATCATCGCATCCACACGCCGAACTTCGTGGTCATCGCGCGCGGCCAGCGCATCGCCCGGCCCAAGCATCTCAAGTTCCCAATCCTGGTGAAGCCGGTCAAAGAAGAGGCGTCCTACGGCATTTCACAGGCGTCCTTCGTCGAGACCGACGAGCAGTTCCGCGAGCGCGTGACCTTTATTCACGAGAAACACGACGGCGACGTGATCGCGGAAGAATACATTGCGGGCCGTGAGCTCTACGTGAGCGTGATGGGCAATCTACGGTTAACTGTCTTTCCGATCCGCGAGCTGGTTTTTCGCGAAGTGCCGCCGGACGAGCCGAAGATTGCGACCTATCGCGCGAAGTGGGACGAGGAATATCGGAAACGCTGGGGCTTACGGAATCAGTTCGCCGGGGGGCTCGACCCGACGCTCGTCGCGCACATCGAACACACGTGCAAACGCATCTACCGTCTGCTCACGATCGACGGTTACGCGCGCCTCGACCTGCGACTTACGGCGGCCAACGAGCTCTATTTCATTGAGGCAAATCCGAATCCCATTCTCGCCGAGGACGAGGACTTCGCGCTTTCGGCGGGCAAGGCAGGCTTGCCGTATCCGCAATTGATCGACCGGATCATCCGGCACGGGATGAACACGCTTCGGGATTAAGAGAAGCAAACGTCCAACCCGCCTACGCCAAGGCTTCGGCGTGGCAGGCGCCCACTTGTCTCGCCGTAGCGAAAGCGAAGGAGGAAGATCCAACATCCAACGCCGAAGTCAGAAGAGGGTTACGCACAAACGAGAGGATCGATTTCTTCCGGTTTCGAAGCCATAGCCGATTCCCAGTTCGGTCTTAATAGGCGCAGTTTGGCGGAGTCGAGTTCGATTTTTTGGCGGAGGTGACGTAGACGCGGAGATATTGTCAGTGTTATTCGGATTTCGCTCTCAAAATTTCGCGCAAGCCTTTCGCGAACCGTTATGTAGTTTAGCGGCATGCGTGTGTTGGTGGTCGATGATGAGCAGAATATTCGGCGCACACTGACTCTGGCACTCGAATCGATGGGGCACGAAGCGGCGAGCGTACCCACCGGGCCGGACGCCCTTAAGGAACTGAAAACGCGTCGGATCGACGTCATGCTGCTCGATCTAAAATTAAGCCAGGAGAGCGGCCTCGACATTCTGGAGGAAGCGATAAGAATCTCGCCTGCGATGGCAGTCGTGATGATGACGGCATTTGCATCGATTGAAACGGCGGTGGAGGCAATGCGCCGCGGCGCCTTTGATTATCTTCCGAAACCATCTACGCCGGAACAACTTCGACAGGTGCTGGCCCGGATCCAAAAGACGAGAAAACTGGAGCGGCGCGTGGCGGAATTAGAATCACGGCTCAACGCGGAAACGCCCGAGATCGAGCTGACGACGCATTCGCCGGCGATGCAAAAGGCATTCGATATCGCGTTTAAAGCCGCGCAAACGGACGCGACCATCCTCCTTCTGGGTGAAAGCGGCACGGGCAAAAGCGTGCTGGCGCGCGCCGTTCACCAGCGGAGTTCGCGCAACAACGCGGCCTTTGTGACGGTTAGCTGCCCGAGCCTTACGCGCGAACTCCTGCAAAGCGAACTGTTTGGTCACGTGAAAGGAGCTTTTACCGGTGCAGTCACCGAGACGTGGGGGAGAGTGACCGCAGCGGAAGGCGGCACCCTTTTCTTGGATGAGATCGGTGATTTATCGGGGGAGATTCAGTCCAAGCTGTTGCGCTTGCTGCAGGAACGGGAGTACGAGCGAGTCGGCGAAACCAAGCCGCGCTATGCCGACGTGCGCGTCATCGCGGCGAGCAATCACGATTTGCTCAAGGCGGTGTCGAGCGGCAATTTTCGGGAAGACTTGTTTTACAGGTTGAACGTGATCTCAATTACGCTGCCGCCGCTGCGAGACCGGTTGGGCGACCTGGAACGACTGGCGATGGCACAGCTTCGCTCCACCAGCCAGCAATGCGACAAACATGTGGACAGCATTTCAAGCGAGGCGTTTGAGGCAATGAAGCGATACAACTGGCCGGGCAATATTCGAGAATTGCGCAACGTTGTCGAGCGAGCAGTCATCCTGAGCAGCGGAGACAAGATTTTGCCGAGCGATCTTGCTGAAATAATCGAGACGAATTCCGAGATTCGCCTTGGCGGAAAAGTGACTTTGGAAGAAGTTGAGAACACCCACATCAGGAAGGTCCTCGCAAACTCCAAAACTCTGGAAGAAGCGGCCACTGTGCTCGGGATTGACGCGGCCACCCTTTATCGGAAGCGCAAAAAGTTGTCGTAGATTGCATATTGCCCAGTGGCGCGATGTTATTTCGTGCAAAATGCGTGGCCCTGGAACAGTCGCTTGACGGTCCAATCTGCGTAAGTTGCTTTCGCTAACGACGTAATATGCCGCAGCGCGGATATGGTACAGCCTGAGCTAAAGCGAGGATTAATGCTGCGGAACCGAATTCTTCTCGGCCTCGCTCCGATCTTCATCCTGCTGATCGCGATGGGGATTTATGCCGTCTCGCTTTTCACCAAACTGGGTGGAGCGATCGACGTGATTCTGCGGGAAAACTTTCGCAGCGTGCTCGCCGCGCAAAACATGAAGGAGTCGGCCGAGCGAATGGACTCGGCGTTGCTCTTCGCCCTGGTGGGCGAAGAAGAGCGCGGACGGCAATTGTACCAGGAAAATTTCCCGATATTTCGGAAGAACCTCCGGATCGAGCTTGGCAATATCACTCTTCCGGGCGAACAGGAACTGGCCGACAAAGTCGCGCAGCTTCACGACCAATACGTGAAACGAGCAGAGGGGTTCTGGGCTTCCACTGACTTAAACGAGCGGCGCCGCCTCTACTTCGAAGAGATGCTACCGACATTTACGGTGATCAAAGATACGGCCAACCAGATCTTGGTCATTAATCAGGACAACATGGTCAAAGCTGACCGCGAAGCTCGTGCTTTGAGCGCCCAATCGACGCGCTACATGATTATTGCCCTGGGCGGCGGCCTGCTCATCGCCGCACTTTTTGCGGCCCGCTTACAGAAATCCATCCTGCGTCCGATCCGGGCGCTGACCGATTCTTCGACGGAACTGGGCGAAGGTAATTTGGATCAGGTTGTGCCGGTATTGTCGCACGACGAACTCGGTCAACTTGCGGATGCCTTTAACAAAATGGCTGGAAAACTCCGCGCCTACCGCCAGATAACGGGCGATCAGATTTTACAGGCGCGGCAAATGACCGAGATCACATTCTCGGCTTTTCCGGACGCGATCTTCGTCCTTTCGCAAGACGGTAAAATTGATTTCAAAAATCCGGCGGCCGACCGGCTTCTTGCGAAAATGGGAAAGGATTATCTGCCGAGTCCGGTGCAAAGCGAAGCCGAACGGGTCTTGAAAGGGGGCGAGGATTTTCTGCCGACGAATTTCGCAAAAGCTCTTTCCCTACGTATCGATGACAAGGAGACATTTATCCTGCCGCGCGTGATTGGGATGCGCGATGAGCATGGCAACGTCTTCGGCGCGGCGGTGGTCCTTCAAGATGTCACGCGCTTTCACTTGCTCGATGAGGTGAAGACGAACCTCGTTTCGACCGTGAGTCACGAGTTGAAGACCCCGCTCACCAGCGTTCGCATGGGCCTCCATCTCTTGCTCGAAGAGAAAATCGGCGCTCTCAACCCCAAGCAGACCGAGTTGCTTCTGGCCGCGCGTGAGGATTCCGAGCGACTGTTGCGAATGATCAATGATCTGCTCGATCTGGCCCGGATTGAATCCGGCTCACGCAGGATGAGCCTCAAGCGACACTCGCCAAACGAGCTGGTGGAAAAGGCCGTGAGCGAGCTTACCGATGTCGCGGAAGCGCGCGATACGCGGTTGAGATCTGAAGTTGATGCAGGGTTGCCGGAGGTGTCGGTGGAGCCTCAGCAAATCTTCCACGCTTTTTCGAATCTCGTTTCCAACGCCGTAAAATATTCTCGCCCTGGCGAAGAAGTTGTCGTTAGTGCGCGACGCGATGGCGACGGCGGCGTCCGGTTTTCCGTAAGGGATCACGGCCCCGGCATCCCATTGCAGTATCAGCCGCGCATGTTCGAGAAGTTCTTCCGCGTGCCGGGTTCGGACTCACGCGGCGCCGGCCTGGGACTTGCGATTACGCGAGAGATTGTGGCGGCGCATGACGGTCGGGTCGGCGTCGACAGTCAGTCGGGCAAAGGAAGCGAATTCTATTTCGTTCTGCCCGCAGCGGAAACGCCGGCGCGATCGGCCAAACGGGAGTCCAAGAAACGATGAATAAGCAAATTCTAGTGGTTGATGATGAACGCAACGTTCGAATGATGTATCGAACGGCTTTGGAAACGGAAGGTTTCGATGTGACCGAAGTCGATTCCGGTTCGGCCGCGGTCGAGAAATTTACAAAATCAAAATTCGACGTGGCGGTACTCGATCTGCGCATGCCCGAAATGGGCGGTCTCGACCTCCTGGAAATAATGCGAGACAAGAACATTACAACGCCCACGGTGATTATTACCGCTTATGGTGACGTGCCCAATGCGGTCAAGGCGATGAAGCTGGGTGCGATCGATTTTTTGGCCAAGCCAGTAACACCGCTACAATTGCGCACATTGTTGAATGAAGTGATCCAGCGGCACACAGTGCCGTCACTCCCTTCATTGCCACGTACCGCACCGAAATTCCGAGGTGATCCAAGTCTCCACTTATTCGCAGCGAAGCGTGCCATTAATAATCGCGATTTCGACGAAGCGCGAGGACACCTGGCCGAAGCCATCAAACAAAACGACCGTATGATCGAAGCGCATAATCTTCTGGGCGTTTTGTTTGAGATGAAACATGAGTACGCGATCGCGAAGCAGTGTTACGGCCGTGCCATCGCGATCGACTCAAAATATGAGCCGGCGCAGCAAAACATGCGTCGCATTTTCGACCTTTTCAATTTCGGCTCGAGTAAAGAGCCGGTCAATCTCGGCGAGGAGTTGTAAACGCTCGTGCGAATTGCAAGCCACCAACGCTTGAATCCTGCGTTTTGCAAGGAAGCCATCGCAGTTCTAAGAATGCCCGATCACGCTAACTCGTTCGAAGGAAATGAGATAGCTTTTTGCCTCGCCATTGGGCATGCCGGCAGCTAAGCCCGTTCGCTAGGAGCATCAGTGCAGTAGGCCCTTGCGCTCGATCAGCTTCACCGAGTCCAAGGATCAAATAACCAGGAAGGAAGAAAATTGAAAATCAGAAATCCGTGCCTGCTCACACTGTTTTGTGCGACGTTCCTAAGTCCGGTCCTATCCGCGCAGGACGCCTCCAATCCGACTCTCAAGCCGAAAACAAAGACCAAGGCTGAGATCAAAGAGGAACAAGCGAAAGCCGAAGCACTCGCGCGGAAAATGAAGGAGCCTTTCTGGAAACGTTTGGATGAAGCGATGCTCGAACAGTTAGGCACGCCCGCCTACACGCCGCCCGCACCGGGGGCAACGCCGACTCCTCGACGCATACCGCCGGCGCCGTTTGACTCGCCACCATTTCCGGCCGGCGATTGGCAAATTGGCGGGAGTACGATCATCGGGGACCCAGGCGAACTCGCGCCTTATCCATTGATGCAGGCGATCTACGAAGGACCGAATGGCGACGCCTGGAAGCGAAGTAAGATTCAACTCTACGGCTGGGTAAACTTTTCCGGAAACATCAGCACTTCGCATCCGTCCAAGGCGAGCGAGAACGGAAACTTCCCGTTGGTTTATGACATTCGGCCGAACCGGATGGAATTAAACCAGATCGTGCTCTACGTCGAGCGGCTGCCCGATGAAAACCAAACTGATCACATCGATTGGGGTTTTCGATACTCGATGCTCTACGGTCTCGACTATCGTTTTACCTTTTCCCGCGGATGGTTCAGCGACCAACTCCTAAAGCACAACAGTTACTACGGCTTCGATATGCCGATGGTCTATTTTGATCTCTACATCCCATACGTATTCCAAGGGATGAACATTAGAATTGGCCGAATCATTTCCGAACCGGACATCGAAGCGCAGCTCGCGCCGAACAATCTGATGGCCAGCCACTCGATTCTCTACGGCTTCGATCCTTACTGTCAGGAGGGAATCTTCACTACGACGAAGATCAATGATCAGTGGACCGTCCAGCTTGGAATTTCTGACGGCACCGATGTTGCGATCTGGCAGGATGATCCTGGCCGTCAGCCGACTGGCACTGTCATGGTGCAATGGACCGCCCCTAACCAAATGGATTCCATCTACGTGGGCGATAACGTGATTAACAACGGCCAGTGGGGCTATAACAACATGCAACAGTTCGTTGGAACCTGGACGCATAAATTCAACGACAAAATTTATAGCGCGACTGAGGCCTGGTACATGTTCGAGTACGACGCCATATCCCATCCGACAAAGGAGGTGCCATTCCAGAGTGGCTCATTTCCGGTTCACAACGGTTATGCGCCGGAGTGGGCGGTGGTGAATTACACAATGTTCCGGATTTCCCGCGATGCGTTCTTCACCGTCCGGAACGAATACTTTAATGACAAGGTTGGCGCCCGGACGGGCTTTCAGACGCAGTACTCGGAGCATTCAATCGGCATTACTTGGTGGCCGGACAAAATCATCACCATTCGTCCCGAGCTTCGGTTTGATCACTCTTACGACGTACCCGCGTACAATAACGGCCGCGACCACAGTCAGCTCGCGTTCGTTACCGACGTCATTTACCACTTTTGAACAGGCGGCCCGAGTCGGCTCCTGCGCGCTCGTATTCATGACAAGATGACAATTATGACTGACCTATTCTTCATCGGACTAACGATCGGGTTCTTTGTTCTCATGCTCGTCTTTATCTGGGCGTGTGAAAAAGTTTAACCCTTTGGGAGACATTATGACCAACACCATTGTCGGAATCATCGCCCTTGGGCTGATCGTCTATCTCATTTTCACGATCATCCGTCCGGAGAAATTCTAACTACCGCTGCTCATGAATACTTCAGGTTGGATTCAACTCATTCTGTTCACGGCCGCCCTCTTGCTCACAGCCAAGCCGCTCGGCCTTTACCTTCGCAAGGTGCTCGATGCGAACGGCAAGACGTTTCTCGATCCAGTCATGAAGCCGATCGAAAGGCTGACTTACAAACTGACCGGCGTCGATCCGAAGCAGGAACACGACTGGAAACGTTACGCGGCCGCGATGCTGCTTTTTAGCCTTGTCTCGATGATCTTCACCTACGCCATCCTGCGTTTGCAGGCGGTGCTCCCATTCCAGTCGCTCTTTAATCCGCAGAAGCTGGCCGCGGTCAGCGAACATCTCTCGTTTAACACCGCAGCGAGCTTCACCACCAATACCAACTGGCAGAGCTACGCCGGCGAAAGCACGATGTCGTACTTTTCGCAGATGGTCGCATTGGCCATTCACAATTTCGTTTCCGCGGCCGTCGGCATCGGCATTGCCGCAGCTTTGGTCCGCGGCATCTCGCGCCATACCGCAGAGACGATCGGCAATTTCTGGGTCGATCTCACGCGCGTGACTTACTACCTGCTTCTGCCCATCTGCGTCGTTCTCGCGATCGTTCTTGTGTCGCAAGGCATGATCCAGAATTTCAAGCCGTACGACTCCGCGGCGTTGACCGAACCAATCAAGGCGCAAGTAGAGAAGAAGAATGCCGCCGGTGAGGCGGTGAAGGATGCCGAAGGCAAGCCGGTCACGGAAGAGCAGGTCACCGACACGCAAACGATCGTGCAGGGTCCGATGGCGTCGCAGATCGCGATCAAGATGCTTGGCACAAATGGGGGCGGATATACCAATGCCAACGCTGCGCAGCCTTTTGAAAATCCGACGCCGCTTTCAAACTTCCTGCAAATGTTCGCGATCTTCCTGATTCCGAGCGCGCTCACTTATTATCTTGGGCGCACCGTGAGAAATCAAAAGCACGGTTGGGCCGTGTGGGCGGCGATGTTCGTGCTCTTCTTCGCCGGTGTGATGGTGGCCTGGCATTATGAAGCGGCCGGCAATCCAAACCTGACCGCGCTCGGTGTCGATCCTGCGGACGGCAACATGGAAGGCAAGGAAGTTCGCTTCGGCATCTTCAATTCGGCGCTCTTCGCCACGATCACGACCGATGCCTCATGTGGCGCCGTCAATTCGATGCACGATTCGTTTACTCCGATGGGAGGTTTCGTTCCGTTGCTCAACATGCAACTTGGCGAAGTCGTTTTCGGCGGCGTGGGTGCGGGTCTTTACGGCATGCTCATCTATGTCGTCATTGCGGTCTTCATCGCGGGATTGATGGTCGGGCGCACGCCCGAGTATCTCGGGAAGAAGATCGAGCCTAAGGACATCAAGATGGCGTCGTTCGTCATTCTGATTCTCGCTTTCTCCATTCTCGGCTTCTCGGCCTGGGCCAGTGTCAGCAAGATGGGAGCGCCGGACGCAACCGGGGCGCTGACGGACGGAACGAACAACAGCGGACCGCATGGCTTCAGCGAGATCCTTTACGCTTACACCTCGTGCACGGCGAACAATGGCAGCGCTTTCGGCGGCATTTCCGCGAACGCCATCTGGTATAACACGACGCTCGGCTTTGCAACGCTCTTCGGACGCTTCGCCATGATCGTCCCGATCATTGCCCTCGCCGGTTCCCTCGCACGCAAAAAGTCGGTGCCGGAAAGTGCCGGGACCTTCCCGGTTTCGGGTCCTCTTTTTACGAGCCTGGTTGTAGGCACTGTCCTCTTGGTCGGCGCGCTTACCTTTGTTCCGGCGCTCGTGCTCGGCCCGGTGGTCGAACATTTCCTCATGCACGCCGGCAATTTGTTCTAACACTCAACTCTCCACTTGTATGGCTGCAAAAGTTCATTCAATTTTCGATCCCGCGATCGTCGCTCCGGCGATTGGGGCTTCGTTCAAGAAGCTGAATCCTGTTCACATGGTGGGAAATCCGGTCATGTTCGTGACCGAAGTGGGCGCGGTGATTACGACCGTGCTGCTTTTCACCGGGGGACAAGGAGCATCCTTTGGTTTCCTACTCCAAATTACGCTCTGGCTTTGGTTCACCGTCCTCTTCGCGAATTTTGCCGAAGCAATGGCGGAGGGCCGAGGCAAGGCGCAGGCTGATTCACTGCGCAAGGCGCGCACACAGACGTACGGAATGCGCGTCACTTCGGACGGGTCCACCGAAAAGGTTCCTGCCGACCAATTGCGCAGAGATGACGTAGTCATCGTCAAGGCCGGCGAACTCATTCCGGGTGACGGTGAAATCATCGAAGGGGCTGCGACTGTGGACGAATCGGCTATCACCGGGGAGTCGGCTCCCGTCGTGCGGGAAGCGGGCGGCGACCGCAGCGCAGTCACGGGCGGGACGCGAGTTCTTTCGGATGTTATCAAAATCCGGATCACCTCGAACCCGGGCGAGACATTCTTGGATCGCATGATCGGCCTGGTGGAAGGCGCCAAGCGTCAGAAAACACCTAACGAAATTGCGCTCACTATTTTGCTCTCCGCACTCACGATCATCTTTCTTATCGTTCTCATATCGATGAAGGCGTTCGGCATCTACGGCGGCGTCGATTTCTCGATTACTGTGCTTGTCGCGCTTCTGGTCTGTTTGATCCCGACGACGATCGGCGGATTGCTCAGCGCCATCGGCATTGCCGGGATCGACCGACTGGTGCAGAAAAATGTGCTCGCCATGAGCGGCCGCGCCGTTGAGGCGGCGGGCGATGTCGATGTTCTGCTGCTCGACAAGACCGGGACGATTACGCTCGGTAATCGACAGGCGGCCACGTTTGTCCCGACTGAGGGAGTGACTGAGCAGGAGCTGGCGGAAGCAGCGCAGCTTGCCTCGCTCGCCGACGAGACCCCAGAGGGCCGCAGCATTGTCGTGCTGGCCAAACAAAAATACGGAATCCGCGGTCGGGAGCTGAACGAAATGCCCCACGCCACGTTTGTTGCTTTCACGGCGCAGACGCGAATGAGCGGTGTGGACTACAATGGCCGAAGCTATCGAAAAGGCGCGGCCGGAGCGATCCGCGATTGGGTGGGGGGCCGCTTGTCGCAACAGATCGAGCGCGAGGTCGAGTCGATCTCGAGCAATGGCGGAACACCATTGGTGGTCGCGACCAAAGAAAAAGCGCTCGGTGTCATTTACCTTAAGGATATTGTAAAGGGCGGTTTGTCGGAACGGTTCGAACGTTTTCGCGCGATCGGCATTCGCACTGTCATGATCACGGGCGACAATGCGCTGACTGCGGCCGCGATCGCGAAAGAGGCGGGCCTGGACGATTTTCTCGCGCAGGCGAAACCGGAAGACAAACTCGCGCTGATTCGCAAGGAGCAGGAGGCGGGTCACCTCGTGGCCATGACGGGCGACGGGACGAATGATGCGCCCGCGCTTGCCCAGGCCGATGTGGGCGTAGCCATGAACACCGGCACGCAAGCCGCGAAGGAAGCCGGCAATATGGTCGATTTGGATTCGAACCCGACCAAGTTGCTCGAGGTCGTCGAGATCGGAAAACAGATGCTGATCACGCGCGGCGCGCTAACGACATTCAGCATTGCCAACGACGTCGCGAAGTATTTTGCCATCATTCCGGCGATGTTGCTCGACAAATTTCCGCAGATCGCGCCGCTCAATATCATGCATCTGCAATCGTCCAGCAGCGCCATTCTGAGTGCGGTCATTTTTAACGCGCTCATAATCGTTGCGCTGATTCCGCTCGCGCTGAAGGGAGTGAAGTTCCGCCCACTTGGCGCAGCCAAGATCCTGCAACGCAACCTGCTTATTTACGGTGTCGGCGGCGTCATCGTTCCATTCATCGGCATCAAGGCCATCGACATCGTAATCAGCGCACTTCGCCTCGCCTAGCTTCGCGATTGATTTATCCCATGAATACCATCGTCAAAGAAACGTTCACCGCCATTGTCTCAACGCTTCTCTTCGCCGTTGTCCTTTGCGGCCTTTATCCGCTGATAATTTGGGGCGCGGGCCAGTTGTTCTTTCCTCACCAGGCCAATGGAAGTCTGATCGAAGCTAGGGATCGAAAGATCGTCGGCTCCGAACTGCTCGGTCAGAATTTCACTGGCGCGAAATATTTTCATCCGCGTCCTTCAGCCGCGGGCACAAACGGTTACGATGGCGCTGGTTCGAGCGGATCGAACCTGGGACCAACTTCAAAGAAGTTGATCGATTCCGTTAAGCAACGCGTGGCTGACTATCGCGCAGAGAATAGTCTCGGCGCCGATGCTCTTGTTCCTGGCGATGCTGTCACGGCAAGCGGCAGCGGACTTGACCCGCATATCAGCGTGAAGAATGCGGCCATCCAAGTGCCGCGAGTAGCCAAAGCGCGCAATTTGGATCAGGCCTCGGTCCGCGCGCTCGTCGAAAGGTTTACCGACGGTCGTCAGTTTGGCGTATTGGGCGAAGCTGGAGTAAATGTCCTAAGGTTGAATCTGGCACTCGACGGAGCGCTGCAACAATGAGCTTATGGCGATCGAAACTTCCAACGTCAAAGCGACGGCGGACGATTTCCTTTCCATTATCCGCGATCAGCAACGCGGAAAGCTGAAAGTTTATCTCGGTTCTTCGCCCGGCGTCGGAAAGACGTACGAGATGCTGATCGAAGGTAACCGCTTAAAAAAACGCGGTGTTGATGTGGTGGTCGGGTATGTGGAACCACACGATCGCCCGGAGACGACCGCGCAGATCGGCGATCTGGAAGTCGTGCCGCCGCGCACGATCAAATATCACGAAGTCGCTTTGCGCGAGATGGATCTCGATGCGCTGCTCGCGCGCAAACCAACTGTTGCCCTCGTCGATGAACTGGCCCACACCAACGCGCCGGGCAGCAAGAACCGCAAACGTTACGAAGACATTCAGGATCTGCTCGTCGCCGGAATTAATGTCATTAGTACGGTGAACATTCAACATCTGGAGTCGCTCTACAATATCGTCGAGCAAGCCACCGGTGTTCGTGTGAAAGAGCGCGTGCCGGACGAAGTCGTCGCGCAAGCTGACCAGATTGTGACAGTCGATCTTCCGGCCGAGGATCTTTTGGAACGCTTGCAATCTGGCAGAATCTATCCGCTCGAACGCGTGCAAGCGGCGATGGCAAATTTCTTTACGAAAAGAAATCTGACCCGCCTGCGCGAGATGACGCTGAGTGAAAGCGCAAATTTCCTGGATCGTCAGGAGCGCGCGAGCGGCGCCGTCGAACCCAATGTGAGCGCGCTCGGGCAGGTCATGGTTGCAATCAGCAGCCGCGGACCGGATTCGGGAAAACTACTGCGAAAAACGGCGCGTCTCGCCGCGCAGCTCAATGGCACCTGGTACGCAGTCTACGTTCGCACCCCGGAAGAATCGGCCATCAAGATTTCAGCGGAGGATCAGCGGCGCGTGACCGACACTTTGGAGACGGCGCAAAAAATGGGTGGCTTGGTAATCTTGCTCAAAGGCGAAGACGTGGCGCAGGCGCTGGCCGCGTTCGCGCGCGAGTATGGCATTACCCACATCGTCGTCGGTCGGCCAGGTAAAAAAAGGCCGTGGCAACTCTTCAAATCTTCGCTGCACGATGTTTTGCTCAAAGAGCTGCCCAATATCGATTTTATCATCGTCTGAAGCTGGCAGTCGCCCTACAACGGCTATTCGCCCAATCGCATCTCGTTGCCCGCGACGAATCCCAGGCGTTCGTAAAGGGAGCGACCTTCGTCGGAGGCGTGAAGGATTACCCGATCGATCTGCTCTGCTCGCGTCCATTCGATGAGTCGTCGAAGCAACATCGCGGCGACGCCGCGTCTTCGCCATTCCGGCTCGGTAAATACATTGATGATGACGCCGAGGCGACCGTCTGACACTTTCGTGCCGGCCACAGAAATGAAAGGGCGCGGCAAGGCTCGTTGAAGCTGAACGCCAGCGCCGCCAATAATGTGGTCTGACGCGTCGTCGGGGCTTGCCAACCAGCCGACGTACTCACCACGCGTAAGCATTTCTTCAATCGCGAGCTTCGACTTGACGCGGAATTCGTCAAACAGGTCGGATGGCACATCACCCATATCGTGGAACATGCGGGCGCGATGCCAGGCAATCGTGTCGGCATCAGCAGGTGTGGCGTGACGGACGCGAAATGAGTCAGACATAAGAGGAAATCAACGTTCAACGCTCAACGCCCAACGTCCAAGTCAAAGAAATGCGACGATCGAAGACCGCCGCCACAAATTCCAAACTAGCAATTTTGCGTCCGTGATTCCAAGCTGAAGACGTGAACGACGCGCTCACACCGATGATGCAGCAGTATCAGCGGCTGCGGAAAAGTATTCCCGCGGACACGTTGTTGCTTTTTCGGTTGGGCGATTTCTACGAGCTGTTTTTCGAGGACGCGAAGGAAGCCTCAGGACTGCTGAACGTGGCGCTGACCAAGCGCAATAGCGTGCCGATGTGCGGTGTGCCGTATCATGCCGCGCAAAATTACATCGCGAAGCTGATCAAAGCCGGACGGCGTGTCGCTATTTGCGACCAAACGAGTGAGCCGCAGCCAGGCAAAATCGTCTCGCGCGACATCACCCAGATCATCAGTGCCGGGACCATCAGCGAGCTGAATTTACTCGAGTCGAAGCGCGCGAATTATCTCGGGGCAATTTATGTCGAGAACGAGACATACGGCTTCGCTTACGCCGACCTGAGCACCGGTGAGTTTCGACTGACGCAGTTACAAGGTCGCCAGTCGCTCCTGAACGAACTGGCACGGGTGGCGCCGGCGGAATTGCTCCTAAGCGAAGAGCAGAAAGACCGGTTCGGCGAGCTGGAGCACACGATTGGCTGCGATAGTTACGCGTTTCTGCCGGAACATGCTTCGGTCACCTTATGCGAGCACTTCAAAACCAAGTCGCTCGACGGATTTGGGTGTGCCCAGATGCCGGCCGCAATTGCAGCAGCTGGCGGCATTGTTCATCACCTAAAACATCAGCTTCGGCGGAAAATCGATCACCTCACCTCGCTTCGCTGTGATGCGCCGGCTGATT
>Ga0207130_1030_pt1 | contig 51525 bp, 37 predicted proteins | sample Alteio_BWMinHeat_16_FD_153545 | JGI IMG/M metagenome (GOLD analysis project Ga0207130, IMG submission 153545) | Enriched cells from forest soil in Barre Woods Harvard Forest LTER site, Petersham, Massachusetts, United States -... | ecosystem: Environmental > Terrestrial > Soil > Temperate forest >... | reverse complement strand
GAAGTGACCAGAACGCGAGCCGCGATTCTGGAATTCTATCGCCTCCATGTTGCAACGCGTAGACGCCATGGCCTTCCGCCGCAGCCGGTGTCGTTCTTTCTTAATATATATGAAGAGATTATCAAACCGGGTCAGGGGTTTGTCGCTCTAGCCAAAAGTGGTTCGCGATTTCTTGCCGCGGCGGTTTTTTTTCAGTATGGCAAAACTGCTGTATATAAGTTTGGCGCCTCAGATGAGGTCTTCCAGGAGTTTCGTGGGAACAACTTGGTCATGTGGGAAGCGATGAAATTTCTGGCACGAAATGGCTGCAAGATACTGCACTTCGGCCGAACTTCTCTGGACAACGATGGGTTAAGGCGATTTAAAGCAGGGTGGGGCGCATTAGAGGAGGCGATCGAGTATTTTAGGTTTGATACTGAAACAGAAGCGTGGAAGAGTACTGGGGGTAGCGGCTTGGGATTCCATAATAGAATTTTTCGCAGATTGCCCTTGGCGATTAACCGATTAGCCGGTGCCATGATCTACCCCCATCTCGATTAGCAACGCCAAATCTAACTTTTCCGATATGGCAGAACGTCCGCCAGAAACGCTAGTTGCTCGCACGCTACCTCGAACACGAGAAGCTCGGCTGGAAGCGCATCATTCCAGCTTGAATAGAAACGATATATTCATTGCTCTATTCAAACATAAGAAAAAGATCGCTCTCGCTGCTGCCGTGGGTTTGCTCGCCGCCGCCGCGGTCTATCTTTATTATCCTCCAGTTTACGAATCACAGGCCAAGTTGCTGGTGCGCTACCTGGTGGAGCGGAGTACCGTCGACGCGATCGACAACCCCGCGAACGCCGGCAGTTTGATGCGAACAAGCGGGGACAACGTTCTCGGCTCTGAAGTTGAGATTCTCACCAGTTGGGATTTGGCTGTTCAAACGGCGGACGCAGTCGGTGCCAAGCGGTTGCTCCCGCATGCTACCGGTGTCCCCACGAAAGAAGCGGCCGCCGGGACAATTTCTTCCGGACTCAAAGTTAGCATCTCCGCGCAGAGCAATATTATTCATGTGTCCTATAAGAATTCAGATCCAGAGCTGGCCACGCTTGTATTGAATGAACTTGTAAACCGTTATTTTAACAGACATCTCGAAGTTCACCGTTCGGCGGGGGCATTTGATTTTGTCACACAACAAACCGATCAAGTCCGCTCTCGGCTGAACCAGACCGAAGATGCGTTGAAGGATCTTAAGGACAAGGGAGGAATTGTTTCCTTGGCCGAAAGCACTACGGCGCTGAGCAACGAAGCGGCAAGAACAGAAGAGCAGTTGCATACAGCAGAGGCGGAGCTGGCGGAGCAGCAAGCGCGGGTCCAGCAATTGGGCGGGCCAATCGTAGAAACGAGTCCGGGCCGCAGTTCCAGGAGGGCTCTGCCGGTGCCGGATCAGCCGGTTGCCGCGCATAATGCAACGGCGTCAAGTTCGAATAGTGAGAAGTCTGGGGCAGACGTTTCTTCCAAGCAGGAAGCACCTGCGGAAGCTCTTGAGCAGTATCAGGTCCTGGTCTCACGATTGCCCCTACTGCGTCAGGCAAAGCTGGATTTGCTCGCCAAGTACACCCCACAGAATCAGATGGTCAGAGCGAACCAGGCTGAGATAGATGAGGTCGAAAATCAACGTCGCAATCTGGAAGGGAAATATCCAGATCTCCCTGCGAGAGTTGCGCCAATTGGATCATACAAAAATCAGCAACTCGATCCCGCCTCTGAAACGGCTCATCTCGCCGGCTTGCAGGCAAAAAAGGACGCTTTGTCTACACGGCTCCACGATATCCAGGAGCGGATTCAGAAATTGTCGCAGCTCGGGCCGCAAATTGCAGATCTGGAACGGCAGAAACAGTTGGAGGAAACCAACTATAAGTACTTCGCAGCGACGCTTGAGAAAGCCCGGGTCGATGAAGCTCTTGATCCGTCCAAAATTCCAAACATCAGCGTCGTGCAACGACCTTCGCCGCCGATTTTTTACACTACGAGGCGGGATAAGATCGTGATGGCATTAGCGGGCGGAGGATTAGCCTTGGGCGTTGCCTTCGCCTTGCTGAAGGAATTGGTTTTGAACCGGTCGGTCCGGCGAGCGGTTGAAATTGAAAGATTCGTTGGAGTCAGTCCATTATTGTCCATCCCGTACAGCCCCAAAGCCGATGGTGCCTCAGGTTCAAAGCCAAACGGGAAAGATAATGCACTTGTCCCGAAGGGAGCGCCGACGAGGAATCTGGCGCCGTGGGATACGAATCATTTCATCCGGCCTTATTGTGAGGCAATCCGCGACCGCATCGGTCTGTACTTTGAGCTGCATCGGCTGACGCACAAACCAAAACTGGTAGGAGTTGCGGGATTTTCGCGAGAAGTAGGAACCTCCACGCTAGCCGCCGGGTTGGCTGCCGCCCTTTCTGAAACCGGAGACGGCAAGGTGCTCCTCGTGGACGTCAACTTAGGACCCGAGGATGTTCATTCATTCTTTCGAGGCCGGCCGGCCTATCCTCTCAAAGCCGCGCTCCAGCCGGCGAGGCCGATGGATTCGGCGGCGGATAATCTCTATCTCGCTACAGTGGGAAGTCCCACCGCGGGTCCGGCGCAACTTGGCCTGAAAAAATTCTTTGACCTCATGCCGAACCTGAGAGCGAGCGACTTCGACTATATTATTTTCGATATGCCTCCACTGGAACAGACTAGTCCCACGCTGGGAATGGCGGGCTTCATGGACAAATTGCTGCTCGTCGTCGAGGCCGAGGAGAATAATCGTGACATTATTCGGCGTGGTTATTCGGCACTTGTCGCCATCCGGAACAATGTGTCGCTGGTCTTGAACAAGGCCCGCTCCTACGCGCCGAAATGGGTGGAACTGGAAGATTGATAAAAGATCGTCCAGCTTTTCTACTCCACCGCACCCAACTCGAAGTCACGCCATTATATTATAGAGTGACAGGTAGTCCAAAATCGTGCGGATTCTGTCACTTCAAAAAATTAATCTACACCGCCAGGATCTGATTTAGACGGGGCCGCCGTTTTGCGCAAAAAGGCGCTAAGTTAGGGAGGGGCCTCGTTTTCGTATTTCTTACGTCGATGTTACGCAACAAGGTTTACTACAGAGTCAAGCCGTTCACTCCCCAGTTCGTTCGAACAGCAATTCGGCGATGGCTTGTCTCACGTTTACGGGACGACGTCACAAGTATCTGGCCGATTATGCCGGGGTCGGAACGACCGCCGGAAAACTGGAGCGGCTGGCCCGAAAACAAGAAATTTGCTCTCGTCCTAACTCATGATGTCGAAAGCGCAACGGGTTTGCGAAAATGCCGGCAATTGATGGAACTTGAGTTGGAGTGCGGATTTCGCTCCTCATTCAATTTTGTTCCAGAGGGTGACTACAGAGTGCCCCGTGAACTAAGAGAGGAACTAACGCGAAATGGATTTGAGGTCGCGATCCACGATCTTAAACACGACGGTCGGCTTTATCAGTCTCCCCGGGAGTTCAGCCAAAGGGCTGCGCGGATCAACCATTATCTTGCTGAATGGCAGGCCGTGGGATTCAGATCGGCGTTCATGTTGCGCCAGCTCGAGTGGCTGCACGAATTGAATATTCAATATGATGCCTCCACTTTCGATACCGACCCGTTCGAACCCCAGCCGGAAGGTTACCACACCATATTCCCGCTTTGGATACCCCGTTCGGATCTGTCGGGCCGAAAGGCGAACTCGCTGAACTGTCATTCGGCCACTCCTAACTCTTCTCGTTCTTCCCGTGACGGTTACGTCGAACTTCCCTACACATTGCCTCAAGATTCCACGCTTTTTTTGTTGCTACGAGAGAAGACGCCGCATATTTGGTTCCGAAAACTCGACTGGATTGCTGAGCACGGTGGGATGGCCCTAGTTAATACGCACCCAGACTACATGAGCATGAACGGATCAAGACGAAAGACCGCAGAATACCCGGTCGAGCTCTACAAGCAGTTTTTGGGGTACATCCAACAGAAATATTCTGGCGCCTATTGGCCCGCGCTCCCGCGGCAAGTCGCAGCATATGCTCAACAGAGCGCGTTTCCCTCCGCCACTCTGAATGGCGCTCCATCCAAAGAACTCTCGGGACGTTTGCTAAAGGCAGATTCAAATGTCGCGAACAAGGAGGCTCCCAAGGTCGACAACAGGTGGCGTCTACGTGGCAAACGTGCAGCCGTCCTTCTGTTTTCCTATTATCCTGCCGATCCTCGACCTCGTCGAGCCGCCGAGGCTCTGGCCATGGAAGGTGTGACTATTGAAATCCTATGCCTCCAGAAAGATCAAAAAGAGCCGCGACGCGAGATCATCAACGGGGTCAGCATTTTTCGCGTTCCGCTGAAGCGGCAACGTGGCGGCAAAGCGAGATACATCGGCCAATATTGCGCTTTTATCCTGAGATCGTTTGTTCATCTTGCTTTGCGCTCCGTGACTCAAAGATACGATTTTATTCATGTGCACAACATGCCTGACGTGCTCGCCTTTAGCGCGCTGGTTCCGAAGGCGCTCGGAGCCAAGGTCATTTTAGATCTCCACGATCCCATGCCGGAGCTCATGCAGACCATCTTCGAGCTTCCGGAAGAGAGCTTTAGCGTTCGCTTTCTAAAACGACTCGAGAAATGGAGCATTCGATTTGCGGATTTGGTGCTGACCGTAAATCTAGCTTGTAAGAAGATTTACACCTCGCGCGGTTGCCCGACCGAGAAGATCAACGTCGTCCTTAACTCACCTGAAGACGAGGTATTTCGGTTTCAACCGCCGCGTTCGCAGACGTCGAATGGTGAAAAACCTGCCAAACCGTTCGTGATTCTATATCATGGTTCATTGGTGCCAAGAAACGGATTTGATTTGGCCGTTGATGCCCTCGAAACCGCGAAAAAATCTGTTCCCACCGCGAGGCTCATAGTTTGCGGTGAACGAAGTCCATTCTTCGACGGAGTCATGAACTCAGTCCGGCAACGCGGGCTGCAAGGGAGCGTTGAATACCTGGGTGTAATGAATCGCAGACAAGTAGTTGAGGCGATCAACAATTGCGACCTAGGCATTATTCCCAATCATCGGAACACCTTCACTGAGATAAACACGCCGACTCGTATTTTCGAATACCTGGCGTTGGGCAAACCCGTGATCGCCCCTTACACGCAAGGCATTCGCGATTACTTTGGGGATGGAGAGCTCATTTTCTTTGAAGTTGGAGACGCGAAAGATCTCGCCCGGAAAATTGAATTCGCCTTTGCCAATCCCGTCGAGGTAGGACACATCGTAGAACAAGGGCAGCAGGTATACCTTGCGCACACGTGGAGTCAGGAGAAGTCCAATCTTCTGAATTCGATCGGCGAACTTCTGTAAGCGCCGGTCATTCGCCCCTTCCGCTTGTTGCTTGTAGCTTTGTTTAAGGAATGATCGGCGTGCTTGCTGACGATGCGGAACATCGCGTCGCCAGTGAGTTCTTTGAGCTTTTCAAAACTCCTTGGGGATTTTACCGCAGCGATTTGGAGTATGATGTCTTGCTTTGTTCAGACGCCCAGCTCCCGGATAGTTCGGCAAAGCTCGTCTTGGTTTATGGAGCCGAGCATAAAACCTTTGATCGAGAAAATAGAATTGAAATACTGTCGCAACACTCAAACACCGTCCTTTCATATAAGGGCGATCGAATTCCGATCTATGGAAGTTGCCTCACATTTAAAGGCACAGCAGCGCACGCTCTCGTCGATGAACACACCCGTGAAGCGGCAGCCCTGGAAATTGCTTCGTCAGGGCAGACGTTCGTGCGTGTAGGTTTTAATTTATTCCAGGAAATCCATCATCTCTTAGCGCGCGGTCAACCATCGACCCATGCACGAATACCGGCGCTGGAATTGCATATCGCCTTGCTCCGTGACCTAATTATCGCTCGCTCGATCCCTCTCGTCGAAATCCCCGCCGCCCCCGCTGGCTACAACTTCATTGCCTGTCTCACCCATGATGTCGATCACGTTGGAATCCGAAATCACAAGTGCGATCACACCATGTTTGGATTTCTCTACCGGGCAATCATCGGTTCTTTAATCAATTTCTGTCGAGGTCGGAAATCGGTCAGGCAACTAACAGCTAACTGGAAGGCAGCGTTTTCTTTGCCTTTCGTCCATTTAGGACTGGCGAAGGATTTTTGGAATCAATTCGACCGCTACATCGAGATTGAAAGAGATCTCACTTCGACATTTTTTGTTATACCGAAAAAAGGAGAATCCGGGCAGACCTTCAACGGCCCTGCGCTTTCGAAGCGGGCGGCGCGGTATGATCTCGCAGAAATAGGGCATCAGCTCCATAGGCTCATCTCTTTTCGGCGTGAAATCGCCCTTCACGGAATTGATGCGTGGCATGATCCAGTCAAAGGTCGCACGGAGCTTGAAACTATTCGGCGCCTAACCGGCGAATCAGATATCGGCGTGCGCATGCACTGGCTCTTTTTCAACGAAGAGTCGCCTGTCACGCTTGAAAAGGCAGGATTTTCTTACGATTCGACGGTCGGCTATAACGAGGCGGTCGGCTATCGCGCCGGCACGACCCAGGCGTTCAAACCTCTCGAAGTCGAGCGGATGCTAGAGTTGCCAATGCACATCATGGATACCGCGATGTTTTATCCCGCGTATATGAATTTATCTCCGAAACGAGCCAGGACCGTGGTTGATGATCTGGTGGAAAACGCGTGTCGCTTTAATGGTGTGTTAACGGTTAACTGGCACGACCGGAGCATTGCGCCTGAAAGATTGTGGGGCGACTTTTACATTGATTTACTGGACGATTTAAAGAAAAAGGGCGCCTGGTTTGCGACCGCCGCCGAGACTGTCTCGTGGTTTAGAAAGCGCCGATCAGCTGTTATTGAGAGGGTTGTCCGCGACGGCTCCGCAATTCGTGCAAAGGTGTCCGTGAATCAAAACAAGGATAATTTGCCGGGCCTGAGAGTCAGAGTCCACCATAATGCGGCGAAGCAAACTCATCTTTCCGAACAGGCGGAGTCCGAAGGGCAATTTGTCGAGGTCAGTTTGAATTGCTCCAAAGAGGTAGAGATTGCTCTTTAACAGCACAAACCAATCCCGCTTGGATTGAACCGGACCATGGACTCGAGTGAGTTGATTTTAGCGCAATTTGGATGCGGTTATTGGGGCCCCAATCTGCTCCGCAATTTTTCCGGATTGCCGAACTGCTCAGTTAAATATGTGGTCGACTTAAGTGCGGAACGACGCGCCTTTGTTGAGAAAAACTTCCCGGGAACGAGCGCGGTCGAATCGAGCGATCGCGTTTTGGGTGATCCCAAAGTCAATGCGGTGGTCATTGCAACTCCGGCCGAAACCCACTTCACCTTGGCGAAACAAGTGCTTTGTGCCGGCAAACACGCCTTTGTGGAGAAACCACTGGCCACGAAAGCCAGCGAAGTCGACGAAATAGGTAAGTGTGCGGCCGAAAGAGGTCTTGTCGTGATGGCCGGGCACACCTTTGTCTACAACCCTGCGGTGCGCTACGTAAAGCAACTCATCGACGCGGGTGAATTGGGGGAAATTCGCTACATCTACAGCCAACGCCTCAACTTGGGTCGCATTCGCACCGATATCGATGCTCTGTGGAATTTCGCACCGCACGACATCAGTATCATTCAATACTGGCTTGGAAACCGGGAACCAATTTCCGTTTTGCGGCAGGGCATGGCTTACATGCAAGATGGGATAGAGGACGTTGTCTTCCTCAATCTCGTTTATCCCGGAAAGATTATCGCCAACATTCACGTGAGCTGGCTCGATCCACAGAAGGTCCGCAAAATGATCATCGTCGGATCGCGCAAGATGATAGTTTATGATGATATCGCGGAGGACAAGATTGCCATCTACGACAAGGGGATCGACCGCAAAGCGGTCCTGGGCGAGAATATGGATTTCGATCGTCCGTCGTCCGCCCAATTTAACTATCGCAGCGGCGATATTGTTCTGCCGCAAATAAACTTTAAAGAACCGCTTCGACTAGAGGCCGAGCATTTCACGGATTGTATCCGGAACGCCCATACGCCACTTACCGGAATTAGCCACGCGCGCGCGGTCGTGTCCATTCTCGAACGCGCCCGTCCGTTCACTTCCAAGCACTGAACGAGGCCTCTGTGACAGAACCAAGAATCCAGCACTCCGGGGTTGTCGACGTAACGTTCGGCAAAAACGTTACTATTGTTCAACCGGTCAACCTATACGGGTGCGTAATTGGAGATGGAACTTTTGTCGGACCATTTGTCGAAATACAAAAAGGAGTAAACATCGGCCGGCGCTGCAAGATTCAATCTCACGCATTTATTTGCGACTTGGTAACGATCGGGGACGATTGTTTCATTTCTCATGGGGCCATGTTTATCAATGACCTTTTTGTTAACGGATGCCCGGCCGGAGGAGATCACGATTTATGGCGGCCGACAAAGCTGGGGAATCGTGTAAGTATCGGCACAAATGCCACTGTCCTCCCCGTCACAATCTGTGACGATGTGGCCATCGGAGCCGGGGCCGTCGTGACCAAGGACATCAGCGTACCCGGGATTTATGCGGGCAATCCGGCGCGCCTCATTCGTCGTCTCTGAGAATGACCCTTGCAAAGCTATCGAAAAACCTATAGTTTTCATATTGACTAACGGCCAGATTTTTGAAACAATTGCTATCAAATAGATTGGTTACAGGGTGAGCCACCTGTGAAATAAGGAGGCCGGTAATGTATCAGCCGATTCAGTTCGAAGCTACAACTCCGCCCGTAGGATATTCGACTAGCCGGTCGCCTTTGCGACTCGGTTACTTTCTCATCTCGCTGGTGCTCTCGTGCTTTGCACTTACGCCGGCAGCGCAAGCACAACTACCTAATATCTTTGCGGCAGACAACCCAAGCGGTTCGCGTAATTCTGGCGGAGCTAACATAGCCTACCTTCAAAATACCACCGGGAGTGATGTAACACTGACCTTAGACGGCATTACGATCACAACCAAAGCTAATCGATTGAATATTTTTGATAAAAGCTCTGGAACATGGGTTCAAAGAGCAAATCTAGATCCACAGTCGCAACCGGTCGCGCCTAGTCAGCCGACACCGACACCGACACCGACAGGTCTCCTTACTGGCCTCTACGCTTATTACAAGCTGGATGAAGCTAGCGGGGCGGGTGCCTTAGACGGTGGTTCAGGAGGGAGAAACCTCATCCAGTCCAATGGCGGTGGAACAATCGGGACTGTGCCAGGTATAATTAACACGGCCCGTAGTTTTCCGGGCACTGCGGAATTTTTAAGAAACACTTCGACAAGCGATTTTTCCCCTGGGTCAAATCACTTCTTCGTTTCCTTCTGGGCTAAGGCCGGCTCCTTGGGCCAGCGGGAGATGGAAATGGTGTCAAAATTCACCGCACAAGTTGGGAACAAGGAATGGATAGTATTTCTTGATCTTAACACCCGTAAGGCCGTATTCTACGCGAGTTCCGACGGAGCCACGGTTACCTCGGTTAGCTCTTCGGTCCCTTTTGCCAATACAACAACTTGGTATTTCATCGTTGCTGGTTGGGATGGCACTAACGTTAAGATTTCCATAAACGGCGGCCCATACGTGACTGCTAGCTTCGTCGGGCCGATATTCAAAGGGACGGCCCTCTTCACGATAGGTTCCGAGAATGGCTCTCTCCCTTGGATAGGTCAGATTGATGAGATGGCAATCTGGATCGGGCGAAACGACCTAACTATTTCCGACGTGCAACAACTTTACAATAACGGCGCTGGCTTGCCCTTTAGTTCGTTCCATTAAGAAACAGGTCGGCGCAGGAAACTGGTGTTCGAAGTTCAACAGGAAATCTTGGAAACCTCCAAACGGCTTCCAGCGAAAGAGCGCTATGCCCTGATTTGAGGACAGATCGGGGGGGACCGTTAACTGGTTGAAGTGTTAAAGGGGTAAAGCAATGAAGAGCGGAACACATCGAACATCCAACATCGAACACCGAAATTCGAACATCCCTGCGCGTGCGGACACGTGTCAATGCACGGCGCGGATTGGTGATTAGTTATCCCAACGCAACAATGCGGGTAGGAAGCCGCGCTCCCGTCTGCTCTGCTTCACTGAACGTTGAATGTTGGGCGCCGAGCGTTGGACGTTTTCAGCCTCTTTAGCAATGTAACGCCGTAACGGTTTAAACGTTGTAACCCTTTTAACTTTCTAGTGAACATACCCTTCGTTGATCTGCATGCTCAATATCTGAGCATCAAATCGGAAATTGACGCCGCGATTGCCGAAGTGATCACTCAATCAGCTTTCATTCGCGGGCCACATGTCGCCGGCTTCGAAAGCGCTTGGGCCAAAGCTCTGGGGGTGAAGCACTGCGTTTCCTGCGCTAATGGCACCGACGCACTTTACATCGCGATGCGCGCCTTGGGTGTAAAACCGGGCGATGAAATCATCACGACGGCACATTCCTGGATTTCAACTTCGGAAACCATCAGTCAAGCCGGTGGACGCGTAGTTTTCTGCGACACCGATTACGAAACATTCACGATCAACCCGGCATTAATCGAAGCCAAGATTACTGCTGCCACGGTCGGTATCATCCCGGTTCATCTCTATGGTCAGCCGGCAGATATGGATCCCATCATAGCCATTGCTCGAAAGCACAATCTTTGGGTGATTGAAGATTGCGCACAGGCGCATGGAGCCAAGTACAAAGGCCGGGTGACAGGGACACTTGGTAATGCAGCCACCTTTTCTTTTTATCCCGGGAAGAATTTAGGAGCTTACGGCGACGCCGGTTGCGTCGTTACGAACGATGATCATCTGGCCGATTGGGCAGCGGCTTTTGCTCGTCACGGCGGAAAGGGGGAGCATGTGATGGAAGGGGTTTGCAGCCGGATGGACGGTCTGCAGGCGGCAATTCTGAACGTGAAATTGCCGCATTTGGCGGCTTGGACGGAGGCGCGCCGCGGCGTCGCGGGGCGGTACGACAAACTTCTGGTAGGGGTGGGCGATATTATCGCGCCCAATGTCGCGCCCGATCGCGACCACGTTTATCACCTCTACGTCATTCGTACGGAAAAGCGCGATGCCTTAAGAAAGTATCTTACCGATGCCGGTATCGCCACGGTTCTAAACTATTCGAAAGCGTTACCCTTCTATCCCGCCTACGGTTATCTGGGCCACGCTCCCGAAGATTTTCCCATCGCTTATGCCAACCAGTCTCGGATTTTGTCGTTACCGATATTTCCTGAGATGAGTAAAGAGATGATTGCTTACGTGGGAGAACATATCGAACGCTTTTTCGGGGACCTTCCTGCAGGTGCGGACCGCCACCCAGAAAAGATCGCAGCTTGGACGGGTTCGGCATCCTAGACTTATGCTGATCGTCAACGCCGATGATTTTGGGCGCTCGGCAGCAGAGACTGATGCAGCATTCAGGTGTTATCAGGAAGGAAGAATCACGTCTGTTAGCGCAATGGTTTTCATGGAGGATTCCGAGCGCGCGGCCGAGCTGGCAAAGGACAATCAATTGGATGTTGGATTGCATCTCAACTTTGTCGAGGCGTTAACGGGGAAGAATTATCCCGCCGAGCTAGGCGAGTATCACGGAAGGACTATTCGCTATCTCATGAGGAACAAGTACGCACAGCTTTTATATAATCCCTTTCTGCGGAAAGAATTCGCCTATTTATACGAAATCCAGGCGAGGGAGTTTTCTCGTTTATTCGGAAGGCCGCCGTCCCACGTCGACGGGCATCATCACATGCACCTTTGTGTTAACGTTCTTATGAGCAACGTCATTCCGCCTGGTATGAAAATGCGCCGCAATTTTTCGTTCTGGCCCGGCGAAAAGAGCTGGTTGAACCGGACCTATCGAACGTTTGTCGATCGCTGGCTCGCTCGAAGATACCAGCTTGCAGACTATTTCTTTGACTTATCGCAGAGCATTCGGGAGAAGAAATTAGATCGGGTTCTCGCCTTGGCGAAGTCAAGCAACGTTGAACTGATGACGCATCCGATCGTCCAGATGGAATCGGACTATCTGATGGGCGACCAATTCCAAGCCATGCTGCAGCATGTTGAAGCCGGTGGTTATGCGTTGGTTTGATCCTCCTCGAGCAAGGGCTTTTTGCCGCCGTTGGGCCAGTGAGGTGAAGGATCGGCCGCCGTTTCGGCTGCTTTGGCCCGAGTGATTCATAGAAGTTATGGGTATCCATGCACCGCCAACCGTCGCGCTGCTCTTTACCATTGCCTTCATCGTCTTCCTTTTCCGGCGGGATGTTCGGGAAGAGCCCAATGTGACCGGCGCGCTTTGGTTACCGCTCCTGTGGATGTTGCTCATCGGATCGAGGTCCCCGACCCAATGGCTCGCCCTGGGCGGGTACATGGAAGGTTCATCGATGGAAGAAGGCAATCCTCTCGATGCGTTTGTGTTCTTCACATTGATCGCCGCGGGCTTCTACGTCCTTAATAAGAGGCAAGTCAGCCTTTCGGAAATATTCCGAAACAACGGATGGCTCATGGCATTTCTTCTCTACTGTTTAGTTGCCATTTTATGGTCGGACTTTCCTTTCGTAGCGTTCAAGCGATGGATCAAAATACTTGGACATCCGATCATGGTCCTGATTCTTTTCACGGAACCGGACCCCCAGGAAGCTGTGGCGAGACTGATGAAACGAAGTGCTTACGTTCTACTTCCCATGTCCGTTCTGTTCATCAAATACTATCCTGAATGGGGCCGGGGATTTGATGACTGGACCGGTGCAGCGATGAACATGGGAATCAACACTAACAAGAACGAGCTGGGCTGGATGTGCATGATTCTGGGTTATTTTTTCTTCTGGCATTGGCTGCAAACTCTGAAGACTGAAAAGAGCAAAGCGCGGCGAAGCGAACTTCTTTTGACATTGGGTCTCATTTATATGATTTGGTGGCTTCTATCGAAATCGAGCAGCGCGACTTCTCTCTTGTCGCTGTTGATCGGCGCGGTAACGGTGTTGCTTCTTGGCCTGCGATCCATGAACAAAAAGTTCATTGGCGCGTACACGGTACTGGTCATAATCACGTTAGCGGTGGCGGAATCCACGGTCGGGATTTTCCAGCGTGTGGTGGATTTTACCGGGCACGGTGAAACCATCACAGGAAGAGGCGACCTCTGGCGTGAATTATTAACATTTGATACCAATCCAATCTTCGGAGCGGGATTTGAAAGTTTTTGGTTGGGAGATCGGCTACAAACGTTATGGGGGAAGCACTGGTGGCTCCCCACCGAGGCTCACAATGGCTATCTTGAAACCTATTTGAACTTGGGATTGGTCGGGCTAGCGATGTTGATAGGGTTGATCATTGCAACATTCCGAAAAATACGCCTTGAGCTGTTGAGCAATTTCCAATTTGGCCGCTTCCGATTGGGCCTTCTTGCCGCCGTAGTAGTGTGCAACTGGACAGAGGCTACCTTCAAAGGGCTCAGTCCGATCTGGTTTGTTTTTTACATCATTGCTATGGATTATCCGGGACCTCAATTTGCTCCAGTTGAAGAGTCTTCCCTGATTATCAACCCGGAAGAGGAGAGAGAGTTGGCTTATTTTCCTGATGGAATTCAGAGTCGGTAGTGTTGGGGTCGATCGGGTTCCGGAGGCAAGATGGCGCTCGTAGACGAGAGGCTTCTAACTTTCTTGACATTTCCCTTGGCACAGGTATTGCTAGAATTTCCATAATTCCCAAGACATCGCTAAACAAATGACTCCAATAAGAACCTTGTTTGTGCCCAGCTGCGGTTGGGCCACGCTCGCTGCGAGTGTATTTTTAATTGTTCCTAGCAAGGCTGACGCCGGCAGCACCATTACGGCTAGAACTGCATCTTTCCTTGACGTGAGTTCGGCCGTTGCCCTTGCCCATGACGGGGACACCGTAATTATTCCCGCGGGCACGGCCAGTTGGATATCGAAGCTGACCATAAGTAAAGGCATAACGTTGCAGGGAGCCACTACGGTCAACACCACGGGCGCAGGTGGAGCTAACGTCACCGGCTCCGCGAACGATCAAACAATCATTCTGGATAACGTTGTGAGGGACGCCGGAGGGAACGCGCCTATCCTTGATATTACCTTGACTCCAAGCCAGTCTTTTCGCTTGTCTGGAATAACTTTGCGAGCCGGTTCGCTAACAACGGGGGCTGGCAACGGAGCGATTCGTATTCATGGGGTGTGTCCTTCGGTTCGAATTGACCATATTCATTTCGATGGATTGCATCAGGACTTCATAAATGCCACCGACGGAGCTACCGGAGTGATTGACCACTGCCTTAGCGACGCCACACAGTCTGGTGGTTATATTACGTTTGGAGCAGGTTCTTGGGGAGGCGCGGCATACGGTGACGGATCATGGGCCGATAGTGCACACTTCGGAAGCGACAAGTTCCTATTCATAGAAGATTGCATTCTTAACAATGGGCGCTCTGTCCAAACTAACGGTAATTTAGACACCGTAGCGGGGGCAAGATACGTCGCTCGCCACAATACTTTTAACAACTGCTTGGCTAACACGCACGGGACTGAAAGTGGTGGGAGACGCAGGGGGTCGCGTGCGATTGAGATTTATAATAATACGTTTCAATTCACAATCCCTGGGAACGCTACGGGAGGTCAACTTAGAGCCGGCACAGCCCTGATTCACGACAATGCTTACGTAGGAAACATTGGCAGTGGGATGACACTGCAAGTTTACCGTGAGTGGGCTAATTTCTCTGTCTGGGGCACTGCGAGCGGGATGAACGGGTTGGACTCCAACGACTCTGCCAATCCTCATCAAACTAGCACGGTAAGCAGCGCGACTAGCGGAACAATAACCGATAACAACGCCAACTGGACACCTAATCAATGGGTCGGATACATGCTCTACAACAGCACAACCAATCGCGGCTCTTGCATTAAATCAAACACCTCCAAGACGATCACCTACCTATACGACACAACGTACGGAGTCAATTTGGCCTTCAACAGTGGCGCGAAGTACGCCATTAACAAAGTGTTGATTGCACTTGATCAGGTGGGCAGGGGCAAGGGCGATCTGCTTACAGGCGATACCCCCGTTAACTCACTTACCGGCACGGTAGCATGGCCTCATCAGGCGCTGGAACCAGTTTACTCTTGGAATAATAAACTCAACGGATCGAATGTAAATATCGGTGCCTCCAACGCGCCAACCCTGCAAGAGAATCGTGATTATTTCAATAACACGCCTATGCCCGGCTATACGCCTTATACTTATCCACATCCATTAGTAACAGGCGTGCCAGCGCCGCCAGCGCCGCCCGCCCCGCCGACAAACCTTCGGGTGACTCCCGGACAATAGCCGGTTCCTGAAGGGTGAGCCTCTGCCACGCGGCACAGCAGTGGCCAAAACCAGAACCTCAAAGCTGAGGTCAAAGCAAGCAATGGATTTGAATTTTATCGTCTCACCGGAGGACTCGATTCTGGTGACCGGATCCAATGGCTTTATCGGCGCTAAAGTAGTCGAGACGCTTCTGGAATACGGCTTTGGCAATCTCCGCTGTTTTGTCCGGCCCTCCAGCCAGTTGAACCGTTTAAAAGAGGTGCTGGGCCGATTTCCAGCGGGAAAAAGTGTTGAACTGGTTGCAGGCGATCTCCTTTCACGTGACAACTGCCGGAAGGCAGCTAAAGGAGTTTCAATCATTCTTCATCTCGCCGCCGGACTTGAAAAATCCTTTGCCGGGGCCTTCATGAATTCGGCGTTGGCCACTCGCAATCTACTGGACGCCTTCCTGGAGTTCGGGCAGCCCAGGCGTTTTGTGAACGTCAGTTCTTTTGCGGTTTATTCAAATTTGAAACTGAAACGCGGGGCCCTGCTCGACGAGACCTGCGCTTTGGAGGACGCCCCGCAGAAGCGATTTGACGCTTATTGTTTCGGGAAACTCAAACAAGAGGAACTGGTCAAAGAATATGGTCATCGGCATAAATTGCCTTACGTGATTATCAGGCCGGGAGCCGTCTTTGGACCGGGCAGACGAGAACTCAGCGGCCGCATCGGGATCGATACTTTTGGGTTCTTCATCCATCTAGGTGGAGCAAACCGCATCCCGCTGACGTTCGTCGGCAACTGTGCGGAAGCCATCGTTTTGGCAGGTCTCAAACCGGGTGTAGAAGGCGAGATTTTCAATGTTGTTGACGACGAACTGCTTACTGGCAGGCAATTTCTTCGGGCCTACAAGAAACGCGTGGGGCCTTTTTTCTCCGTTCCTGTTCCATACTTTCTCGCATACGGAATGTGCCTCTTGTGGGAGAAATATTCGACGTGGTCAAAAGGCCAGCTGCCACCAGCGTTCAATCGTCGCCGGTGCGCTGCCGAATGGAAGGGAAACTGCTACACTAATCAGAAGCTTCACGACCGGTTGGGATGGAAACCACGGGTCAACATGGAGCAAGCAATAGCTTTATTTTTGGCTCAATTTGTGGAAACCGCCGATGCTGCGGATCGCGTCGATTAAGCGGCCCATCCATTTTTCACCTATACTATGTTGAAAATCGCCATCGTCGGCTGCGGCAAGGTCGCCGATCAGCACGTGCACGCCATTCACCGGGTGCCGGACTGCCAGATTGCCGCCGTTTGCGACCGGGAACGTTTGATGGCGGGACAACTCGCGGAACGTTCCGGCATCCCGCAATCGTTTTCAGATGTGCAGGAAATGCTGCGATCGAGTTCCCCAGACGTCGTTCACATCACCACTCCGCCACAGAGTCATTTTTCACTTGCCAGCAAATGTATTGAGTTCGGAAGCCATGTTTATCTGGAAAAACCTTTCACAATTACGGCTGATGAAGCGAAGTCATTAATCCAATTCGCCGAAAGTCGTGGTTTCAAAATCACCGTCGGCCATAATTATCAATTCACGCGCGAGATGCTCGAAATGCGGTTGCTGGTGGAGCGAGGATTTCTCAGTGGAAAGCCCGTGCATCTGGAAAGCTATTGGTCCTACGATTTAGGAGACACAAGTTACGTGGGCCCAGTTCTGGGAAATCGCAATCATTGGGTGCGCCAGCTTCCCGGACAATTATTTCAAAATATTATCAGCCATGGGATCGCTAAGCTGACGGAATTTCTCGACGACGAACTGATCGAAATTGTGGCCACAGCTAATCAAAGCCCGCGTCTCCGGAGCCTCGGCGGAGCGGAAGTTCTGGATGAGTTAAGGGTCCTAATTCGGGACAAAGGCGGAACGACGGCGTTTTTCTGTTTTTCGACTCAAATCAAAGGGGTAAATCAATTGCGAATTTATGGCCGGGCGAATTCAATCACCGCGGATATACTCACTGGAAGTCTCGTTCGACACGAAGGCCGCTCTTACAAGAGTTACCTTACTTATTTTATTCCGCCGCTGAAAAATGCTCGGGAGCATCTCAGAAATGCGCGGGTCAACATCACGAATTTTGTTCGACGACGGCTCTATCAGGATTTCGGGATGAAAGAATTGATCGAGCGCTTTTATAATAGCGTTCGGAATGGAAGCCCTGTTCCAATTCCGTATCGCGAAATCATTTTAACGGCGCGAATCATGGATGAGATTTTCGCGCAGATCTATCCTGACAACAGGTCGCACGAACCTGGACCTAAACCGGTTGCTTCTGTCCCGTCAATCGCTTCAACGTTGTAACCTTTAACGATCGCCGGCTACGCCATGAAATACGTCCTCATTACTCCCGCGAGAAACGAGGAGAGGTTTATTTCCAAGACACTCGATTCGATGGTCGCGCAGACGCTGTTGCCCGAACGATGGGTCATCGTGGACGATGGTTCAACGGATCGAACTGCGGAGATAGTTGAAGATTACGCTAAGCGTTATCAGTGGATTGAACTGATGCGCCGTTCACAACGCCTGGATCGCAATTTCGCTGGCAAAGCCCACGCATTTAACGCCGGATTTGAGCGGGTCCGATCGCTCCCGTTTGAAGTAATAGGGAATCTTGACGCTGACATCTCCTTTGAACGTGATTATTTCGAATTTCTGGTGGGCAAATTCCGTGAACTTCCTGGACTCGGCGTGGCCGGCACTCCGATGCGAGAAGCAAAATATCATGCGTTGAAAGACAGTTTCTACAACGAACGCGACGTATTCGGAGCGTGCCAGCTATTCCGCCGCCAATGCTTTCATGAAGTCGGCGGGTACACACCGATTAAATGGGGCGGGATTGATTGGGTAGCGGTGCGGACCGCTCGCTTGAAGGGTTGGCAGACGAGGTCATTCAATGAAAAGCTCTTCTATCACCACCGCCCAATGGGAGCGACTGAAAGCAATACCTGGAAGGCTAGGTTTGATTACGGGCGGAAGGATTACTTCCTTGGCAATCACCCGCTATGGCAAGTCTTTAGGATCTGTTTCCAAATGCTGAAGAGGCCCTACGTGCTGGGAGGACTCGCGCTGCTTTCGGGATATTTTTATTCGTTTGCTTCCCGGATAGAAAGACCGATAGCGGCAGAATTACTGAAGTTTCATCGTCAGGAGCAGCTTGAACGGCTCAAGCATCTGTTGATGCATTTTGTAAAAACGGGAAGATTGAGAGTGCAGAGTTAAAAAATCATGGAAACAACTATTAGCGATGTAAAAAGTTTCTGGAACGCAAATCCCTGTCAATCCGCGCTGTCGCAAGAGGCAGAGAGGCGCCGATACTTTGAGGAAATCTCCCGGAAACGGTTTCAGGGCAGGGAATGGCACGTGCCGATAATTGCCAAGTTCGACTCATTTCAGGGAAAGGATGTGGTTGAGATAGGATGTGGAGTAGGAACTGACGGGATCGAGTTCGCAAAGAACGGAGCGAACTATGTCGGGGTTGATCTAACACCAAACTCCGTAGAACTCACACGGGAGCGATTCAACGTATTCGGGGTGCCCGGCCGGTTCGAAGTTGCGAATGCTGAAAAGAGATTGCCGTTTCCTGACGCAAGTGTGGACCATGTTTACAGCTTTGGTGTGATCCACCACTCACCGGCTCCGGAAAAGATTGTTGGCGAGGTTTACCGGGTTCTGCGCAGCGGCGGTACTTTTACAGTGATGTTGTACAACCGGACTTCGATAAACTATTATATAGAGATTATGTTTTTACGGAGGTTATTTAAGTGGTGCCTCCTGCCGAAGTTTATGCCCCGATTGATTGCTGCCATGACTGGATTTGATCGTTGGAAGCTCGAGGGGCACAGGGACCTTCTGAAAAAAAAGAAGAACATCTCAAAAGAAGAATGGATCAGTATGAATACAGATGGCCCTTTTTGCCCCTTGGCAAAGGTCTACGGTCACAAGGAGGCAGCGACTCTTTTCGGTGCTTTTGATAACGTGAGACAGGAAGTGTGGGAATTTAACGTGGATCATTGGTCTTTTATCGGCAAAGTTATTCCGGACTCTGTGGCCAAATGGATTGGCCGACGCTGGGGTTGGCATCGGATGATTTACGGGACGAAACATTAAGCTACTTCTTCCGGAAGCGGTCATAAGCAGCGCAGGTGAATAGTCCCCTCGCAGCTTTTTCCTCTGACTTACCAGATGAGAAGTTGCGACGCTCTTGACCGCGCTTCTACGATGCAGGAACTTCGACAATTTTCATCTGGCGACGGAGTGGTAATGACAATGAGGTTTTGGTCTAACCAAATGTCCGTTTGCGAGCTGCGCGGCCGCTAGTGCGACGGAGAAATCAAGCGAAACAAATCGGAAATGGTGCCCCAGGATCTGGCAGATAGAAAGACTTGCGACATGAGAGAGCCAGCGGTGCTGTTGATGGGGAATAATCCGTCGCGACAAGATCGCTGCATTACCAAAGTCCTTCAGTTCTTTGGCATTCCCTCGCGCGATTCGACTGCGGCAGAATTTCCGTCGACTGATGTCGCAGGCGACGCAACTTCGGATAGACCCAGGCTTCTCTGTTCAGCAGAAGTTTTCTTGCGATTGATCGAGGACTTGGAGCGCAATCCAAACAGTAGAGAGTGGTGGGACCATCTTCATTCAGTTTTTGTTTATGCAGGCGATGATTTTGAAGTTCTACAGAAGCTAGCAAGGATACTCTCTGGAGATGATGGTGCCGTGCTTCAGGCGATAAACCCGTGCATCGGAGATCTAGTTGTGTCCGATCAGTTGAACGACTTTTGCGGAGTGATGGCCGGCGTGCGAGTTGCTGTTTCCCAGGAGAACGTTGCCGCGAGTCGCGTTTTGAACTTCTCCAAAGGAAACGCGGTCAATGTCATTTCGCTCGATCACGGTGCAACCTTCCAGAAAGTCGTTTATCAAAACGTGCCGGTGTTCCTTTCAACCTCCCGGGAGATGATCGATATCGACGCAGAACTGTCGCGGAATTTTGATGTACGGGACCACTTTCTCGGCGCAGTGCCTATTGTTCTATACATCAAGTGGGCTTTTACGGAGACCTGCTGGAAGGCACCGGAGGCGAATGCTTGTCTCGTCATCGATGACCCCTTGCTCAAGCCAAACTATGGCTGCGTTAACTTCGACGAACTGCTGGCTTTGATGGAACGCCACCACTTCTCGACCAATATCGCGTTCATCCCGTGGAACTGGCGCAGAAGCAATCCAAAAGTAGTCAGGTTGTTCAATCAGAACCCAGAGCATTACTCACTTTGCATTCATGGCTGCGATCACACTGCGGGAGAGTTTGGAGGCTACGACCGGGAACACCTTTGTTGGAGGGTAGGGGAAGCGGTTGACCGCATGTTCGCTCATGAGCGGCGGACGGGAATTCATCACGATAGGATTATGGCGTTTCCTCACGGTATTTTTTCGGGCGCCGCAATGGATGTGCTTAAACGCTCCAACTTCACTGCGGCTGTCAACAGCGAAGTCGTGAGCGCCGATCCCCATCCCCAGACCATTAGGATTTCAGACTTCTGGGATATTGCGGTGATGCGTTACAGCAATTTCCCCATGTTTACTCGGCGGGATCCTTCCGAAGGAATCGAAAACTTCGCCTTTGATATTCTGCTGGGAAAACCCTGCCTCGTCGCCATCCACCATGATTTCTGTCGCAATCGTTACACACATCTCGTGGAGTTCATCAATCGCCTCAATGCGCTTAATTGCCCGCTCTTATGGCGTAGCCTGGGCGAAGTGGTGAGGCGCAGTTGCCGGCAGCAGCAACCGTCACCCGGCGTGCTCGAAACTGAGATGTACGGCGCTGAGTTGCGACTTGAGAATCGCTCAGGCCAGCGGGAGCGGTATTTGATTCGAAGACGCGAGTGTGAGCCTTCAGCTATCAAAGAGATCTGCGACGGATCGGGTCCGATGGCTTGGAACTGCGTGAATGACCACATTAATTTTGAAACCGAGTTGGGCTCTGGCCAGAGTAAGACAATCGGCATTAGATTTCATGAGTTCGCGGGGAACGGATATAGTGGCGTGAATGTGTCCTATAGGTTTAAGGCGATGCTCCGGCGCTACCTCTCGGAGGTGCGCGATAACTACATCGTGAAAAACAACCTGCATCTTCCAGACTTGTTTGGATGATCTGGCGACGAGCGAAGAAGATCAATGCAAGTACTAATAACAACCAACCCAATGGCGGAGCGCGTGTCTGGTGTTCTGACCAATTTCACCGAATGGCTCGATGACTTTGGTGAGACTTCCTGGGATCACCAGAGCTTCTTCGCCGGTCCGGTGGGCAGGGCCGCCAAATCGCTCTATTATCGGAACCGCATTATTGGAACCGGAGCGGTCGCTCCCATGATTCTTTGCGAGGCATTCCTGCCTTCGGCCCGCACGCTGTTTCACCATCGCATCCGATTCCCCATTGCGGACGCGCATTACGCAATGGGATTTGCGTTCCTTTACGAAACAACTGGAAATCCCGCTCATCTAGGAAAGGCAATTCATTTTCTGAATGAGCTAACAACGTCGCGCTGCCGCGATTTCAAGGAGCATTGTTGGGGCTATCCGTTTGATTGGGTTTGGCGCGGGGGGGTCGTCAAACAGCAAACACCTTTGATCACGACCACGCCCTACATTTATGAGGCCTTTCTGCAAGTTTTTGAGGTTGATCGGCGAGAGGAGTGGAGACGGATAGTCGAATCGATTGTTCGACATGTGTGTACTGATATTAAGGACTTCAGGACATCGGAAACTGCCAGCAGTTGTTCCTACGGTCCGTTGGGCGAGGGAGGAGTTATCAACGCCGCTGCTTACCGCGCCTTTCTCCTGACTAGTGCTTGGCGCGTTTTTTCTAATGACGGTTACTGGAGAATTGCCGAGCGAAATTTGAATTTTGTTTTGGAAAATCAGAATCAAGACGGTTCATGGTACTACGCGGTGGATGGAGTGCGCGATTTTGTCGACCACTATCACACCTGTTTTGTCATGAAGGCCCTCGCCAAGATCCACGCTCTCACTGGACACGAAATCTGCAAAGAGGCCCTGGCGAAAGCTGTTGCTTATTACCTGAAAAATCTCTTTGACGAAGACGGACTTCCGAAACCTTTTTCCAAAGCCCCGCGTCTGACTGTTTATAAGCGCGAACTTTACGACTGCGCCGAATGTATCAACTTATGCCTCCTGCTTCGGGAGCAGTTTCCGCAGCTGGAAATGACGTTGGAAACGGTCACAGAAGGGATTCTGAAAAACTGGATCAAAGCGGACGGTTCCTTCCGTTCGCGCCGGCTGCACTTAGGATGGGACAATGTCCCCATGCACCGCTGGGGCCAGTCCCAAATGTTTCGCAGTTTGGCGTTCTATCTTCGCGAATCAAAGATGCGGAATCTGAGATCAGGCGTTACTGCTGACTTTTCACAAGAGTTAGCGGCAGGGAATAAGGTTCCTCTGGCCTCTGGCCTCTGATCTTATGAAACCGTTGGTGTCCATTCTCATACCGGCTTTCAATGCCCAAGAGTGGGTCGGAGACACGATCAAGTCGGCGATGGACCAGACATGGCCGAGGAAAGAGATTATCGTCGTTGACGATGGTTCTCGCGATCAGACGTTGTCCATCGCTCGCCAGTTTGCTTCCAAGGAGGTATCCGTTGTCACCCAGGCCAACCTGGGCCCTTCAGCGACGAGAAACCGAGCCTTTTCGATCTGCCAGGGCGATTACATCCAGTGGTTGGACGCCGACGATCTCATGGCGCCCGACAAGATCACTAGGCAAATGGAGGCGCGGGATCATGATGCTGGCAAGCGAACGCTCCTCTCTTCAGCGTGGGGATGGTTTATGTATCGTCTCTATAGGGCCAAGTTTGTTCCGACCGCGCTCTGGTGTGATCTGTCGCCGGTTGAATGGCTTCTCCGAAAGATGGGTCAAAACCTTCAGATGCAGACGGCGACCTGGCTGGTGAGCCGCGAACAGACGGAAGCCGCTGGGCCGTGGAATACACAATTGTCAGTAAATAATGATGGCGAGTATTTTTGCCGCGTCCTCCTGGGGAGTGACGGCACTAAATTCGTCCCAGAGGCAAGGGTTTTTTACCGCATGTCAGATTTTCGTCGCGTGAGCCATATCGGTCGATCCAAACAGAAGATGGAGGACCTGTTCCTCGCCATGCAGTTGCACATCAGTTACCTGCGATCATTGGAGGACACCGAACGGGTTCGGGCCGTGTGTGTCAAGTATCTACAGGACTGGCTCCACACCTTTTATCCGGAACGGCTCGATATCGTTAGGCAAGCGGAGCAACTTGCTGCGACTCTCGGGGGTCGGCTGAAGGTCCCGCGTCTGTCTTGGAAGTACGCTTGGATCCAGAAGAGCTTTGGCTGGCCGCTGGCCAAACGTGCGCGGATTCTAATGCCACGGCTGAGGTGGTCCGTGATCCGATCTTGGGATAAAGCTCTGTCTCGCTTTGATAATCGAGATCTTGGGCTAACGCGGAATCCGCATTCTCAATGCGAATGTCCTAATGTGTGAAAGGTCAAACCTGAAATCGGAAACCTCAACCGATAAGTTGCCGGGGGTTCGGATCGATATTCCTCGCAACGCCGAACACCAGAAAGTCGTCGATGGGCATTTCCAATCGCACGCGGCTCAATGGAGAGACGTTTACGAGGAAGCTAGTGTCGAGGGAGAAATCTATCGGAAGCGCTTGGCGATCGTTTTGAAATGGGTCGATGAGCTGGCAATACCGTTCAGGGAACAAATTCTCGAAATCGGATGCGGGGGCGGATTGAGCAGCGTGGCATTGGCTAAGCGCGGTTATCTCGTTCAGGCAATGGACTCCGTCGCAGAAATGCTGAATTCCACGCGAGAATCTGTAGCTCGCGCTGGAGTGGGCTCCTCGGTCTCCACCAGCCTGGGCGACGCGCACTCCCTCGCGTTTCCGAATGACGTTTTTGGCCTCGTCCTGGCTATTGGCGTAATACCTTACCTCCATTCCCCCAAAAAGGCCTTGGGAGAAATGGCGCGGGTACTTAAACCCGGTGGATTCCTCTTGGTGACGGCAGGTAACCGTTGGCGCCTCGATCACGCTCTGGACCCTTGGCTTTGTCCTGTGCTGCAACCTGCGAAGAGGGTTGTCCGAGGGATTCTCCGACGCTCTCGCAGGCCCCGGGCGGAAGCCACTCGGCCACCGTTGCAGCTCGATTCGCTGCGCGAGATAGAGCGGTGGCTCTCATCTGTCGGGCTTGCGAAGGTCAAAGCAACGACGGTGGGATTTCAACCTTTTTTTCGTTATCGGCGGTTTTTCGGAGAAACAACGTCAGTCGGGTTAAACCGTTGGCTGCAATGGCTCGCCGACCACAACGTGCCCGGCATAAGATCGAGTGGGATGGATCATATCATTCTGGCTAGAAAAAGGGACGGTTAAGTCACGGATATCGCGGCGGAATTGAGACTTGATAGACCTGAACTAGCGAGTGACGAGTGATTCAGTCCCCGCAGCCTCATCTCTTAACTCTCGTCACTAGTCACCCGTCACTTGAAATAATATATGTGCGGCATTTGCGGCCAGTTTAACTTTATCCGACACGATCCCGTCGAGTCGGAAACGATTCGGCGAATGACTGGAACGATAACCCACCGCGGACCCGACGACGAAGGTTACTTTTTCGCCGGGCCTCTTGGATTCGGCTTCCGGCGGCTTTCCATCATTGATTTGGCCGGAGGTCATCAACCGATGTCTGACGCGGAGGAAACGGTTTGGGTCATGTTAAACGGCGAGATTTATAACTTCAAAGAACTGCGCGCTGAGCTCGAAAAAGCCGGCCATCGCTTTCGCACACGTTCTGACACGGAGGTCATTGTCCACGGCTATAAAGAGTGGGGCACCGAAGTTTTAAATCATCTCAATGGCATGTTCGGACTTGCCATCTGGGACGTGAAGAAAAATCGGCTGATCGTGGCGCGGGATGCCATGGGTATCAAATTGATCTATTACCGAATCGCTCACGGCCAATTGACCTTCGGATCGGAGATCCGAGCGGTTCTCGCAGCCGAAAATTCCAGACCCGAAGTGGATCCTGTCGCGCTTAATCTATTCCTGCGGTTCCGTTATACGCCTTCTCCTTTGACGATTTTTCAAGGCGTTCGAAAACTGGCGTCCGGCACAATGTTGATAGTTGAGGGAGAAGAATGCCGGGAAAAACGCTGGTACAACTATGCGCCAATTCCTTTTTCGAGTCCAAAAGGAGACAAAGAGGCTTCGCACGAACTGCTGGAATTGTACAAGGCCGCTGTTCGACGGCACCTTCTGAGCGACGTGCCGGTGGGCATACTTTTGAGTGGTGGCCTTGACTCCGGATTGCTCCTGGCGCTGATGAACGAGCAAGGTGGTCCCTGGCCAGCATACACCATAGGTTACGGCGAGGCATTTGACGATGATGAGCTAGCTGATGCGGCGGAAACAGCCAAGCTTTTGGGCGCGCGACATGTGCCGATTAAGCTCGACCAAGCCGAATTTGAACGATCGCTGCCGGGTATCGTTGAATGTCTGGAGGAACCCGTCGCAGCCTCTTCCATCGTCCCGATGTACTTCGTCTCTCAGCGTGCGCGCCAGGATGTCAAAGTAGCTCTCATCGGACAAGGTCCGGACGAATTGTTTGGCGGCTACAGACGGCATCTGGGAATTTATTACGGAGATTGGTGGCGCAAATTGCCAGCAGGCGTTCGTTCGATGATCGGCTTCGCCGTTAATGGGCTACCTCGCAATGAAACATTGAAGCGGGGCGTCTCTTCATTAGGAAGCGACGACAGGTTAAAGCGCTATCAGAGCGTTTTCTCCTTGATGCCAGCAGAAACCATAGACGGACTTTTCGGCGACGATGTTCTTCCCGAGAGACAAAGCCACGAATTAGTGGAGTATTGGCAAGCGCTGCTGCCGCAAATAGAGCACACCGATGAGCTCGGTGGCTTTCAACTGCTGGAGATTCGATCCTCACTTCCAGACGAGCTACTCATGTACGCCGACAAGTTATCGATGGCACACAGTCTCGAAGTTCGTGTGCCTTACCTGGATCGCACTGTAGTTGAATATGTCCAGCGGCTGGGCGCCAATTTCAAAATTCGCAATGGAACCCGGAAGTGGCTGCATCGCCAGGTTTGCCAATCTTATTTGCCGTCGCGCATTCTCAAGCGAAAGAAACGGGGTTTTGCTGTGAACGTGGTGGATAAATGGTTCCACTCGTCGCTCAACGGCGAGCTGCCGCAACTGCTCTTGGATGAAACCTCTCTAATGTTTGATCTACTTAAACCCCAGTCCGTACAAACACTTCTTGAAGCTCATCGATCGCGTCGGCAAGATAACCATAAGCTCCTGTTCAGCTTGGTCATGCTGGAACAGTGGTTGCGCAGGACGCGGTCGGATGTGAGGCCGTCGTTGTATGCAAGCGCCACAATTAATTGATTAGATGGACGTGTCCGAGAACTCCTGTCTTCTGGATTTTGAATTTGAGGGTAGCACTCCTTTAGAACTCAAACCCGCGTCTCTAATTGAAACCACCAAATGCGTTCAGAGGAAAGTGAACAAAAAATTCAAATTGATTAGAAATAAAGCGAAGCAGTACTACCAATTGTTGAGGCACTTTCGGAATCCGATTCTGGTTCTCCTTGCGCGATTGGGGTGGATCAATATTGCCTATTGCTCATATCATATACGCAAAAACGGGATCGACTACAGCATGCTGGGTCGTGCCCGTGGCGGCGATCTCTGGATTCTTCGAGAAGTGTTAGTGGAAGAAACCTATCGCCCCATATTGGAACTATTGCCGGCTGGACCGCTCCGAATCCTCGATGTTGGAGCACATATCGGTACTTTTACGATATGGCTGCATCGGCAGCACGGTGTTAATGAGGCGTTTTGCTTTGAGCCAAACGCGGACTCGTTCAGTCTATGCCAATTCAATATTGGTCAGAATGGATGTAATAACGTTTGGTTATCGAGGCAAGCGATGGGAGGAAGCACGCGTGAGAGCGAGATGTGGGTTGATACTATCACTCATGCGAGAAGCAGCATTCACAGAAGAGAGACCAGCTCGGCTACTCAGCAAAAAGTTCAGGTGATTGCGTTGAATGAATGGCTGGAAAAAGTACAAGGGAGTTTTGACTTACTGAAGATGGATTGTGAGGGAGCAGAATGGGAAATGCTCAAAGCTGATCCCGTAGCCTTCACCCGCTTTTCGATTATCGTTGCCGAAATTCACGACGATCCAGATGGCAAGTATAAGATTGAAGATTTCGCAGCTGCGTTGGATCGACACGGCTTCACTACAGTGCGTTGCGATGATCTCTATGTCGGGCGACGCAACTCTAATACGGATCGACTTTAAACAGATGAGAGTAATCGAATTGGTAAAAGAGCCCGAATAGTTCTAGTCGCCGTCTCGGCATAAATCTATTCTATTGTTTTTATTCTCCATAGCGAGTTTGCCTAAACGCGCTGAAGTTTTTCCGGTGTGGATGAACTTCGCGCGTTAGCTTATCGGTGTTATTCCTTTCGGAGAGGTAGCTAAGCGGTCTAAAGCAGCGACCCGTAAGGGTTGCTATACGGTCAAAAGTCGTATCGGAGGTTCGAATCCTTCCCCTCTCCGCCAAGCCTATAGATTATTAAGACGTTACCGATCAATTAGGAACGGTGAAGTATTTGCACAAATATGGAGATTAACGGTAAAGGAATTATAATCGAGGGCAGAGTTCCACGAGTTGCCAGACCAGAACAAGAGTGGTTCGACGATGTAGACGAGCCCGAAATATTTATTGGCGCTCTTCGAAGGATCAGGCGCGGTCCAGATATCTTTACCTTTTGGCAACGCTTGCCGGACATCGAACCCAAATACTCCTATACGATGGAGCCGGATTCGATCGCAGCCCTGCCAATAAAGAGCTATTCTCTCTGGTGGGAGAAACAAATCGATGGAGCCGCCCGAAACAAGGTCAGGAAAGCCCAAAAGAAGGGCGTTGTTGTGAGGTTAACGAGTTTTGATGATGAGCTCGTTCAAGGCATGACATCGATCTTCAATGAGACGCCAATCCGGCAGGGGCGGCGTTTCCTGCACTATGGAAAGGACTTTGAAACGATAAAACGTCAATTCAGCCGGTTCCTCTTCCGGGAAGAAATTTTGGGTGCATATCTGGGCGAAGAGCTGGTCGGTTTCATTATGCTGGCCGATGCCGGAAAATATGCGGTTCTTGGCCAGATTATTTCGAAAGTCGCACGTCGTGACCTGGCGCCTACAAACGCACTTTTGGCCAAAGCCGTGGAACGCTGCGCCGAGAAAAGAATTCCGTATCTAGCATATGCATACTGGCTTGACAACGGCCTTGGCGACTTCAAGCGAAACAATGGTTTTCAAAAATTTGATCTTCCCCGGTATTTCGTACCCCTCACACAAAAAGGCGCGCTAGCTTTGAAGTTGGGCCTTTATCGCGGCTGGAAAGAGATCGTTCCAAAGCAAATTAGGAATGGACTGAAGAAGCTAAGAAACCTCTCCTATAGCTTCCGTACCTAGTAGGGCGGCTTCTTGTCAAGGTTAGCTTTCTGCGCTCGGATAGAAACCTACCAATGCGTTGAATTTGGAAGGCACCTGTTTGGAAAAGTCCCGTCTTATCGAAGCATTTTCAACCTAACATGCCAGGAATCGCCGGAATAATTGGGAAAAATCATCCCCAGGACAACCGCGAAGCTATCGGTGCAATGGTAAGTTCCATGCGGCACGAGCGCTTCTATAGGAATGGAACTCACATCGATCAGCGAATGGGGCTGTGGCTGGGCTGGAACTGCCTGCCCGGCTCGTTTGCCGATTGCATGCCAGTCTGGAATGAGAAGAAGGAGATTTGCCTAATCTTCTTCGGAGAAGTGTTCTCAGATGGGGAAGAAATTGCTCGTCTGAAAGCGCGAGGACAGGAGGATCATCTGGGAAAGGCAAGCTATCTTGTTCATCTCTATGAAGAAACAGGTTTGGACTGTCTGAAAAAGCTCAACGGGTGGTTTGGGGGGAGTTCTGATTGATTTGCGAGAGGAAAAGATTTTTCTGTTCAACGATCGCTATGGAATGGGGAGAATTTACTTTCACGAGAATGACAGCGGCTTCTATTTCGCGTCAGAGGCCAAGGCGTTGCTTAGCGTGCTTTCCCGAACGCGCGAACTGGATTCGCGGAGTTTTGCCGAATTCCTGACTTGCGGGTGCGTCTTACAAAACAGGACCTTGTTTCCCGGCATATCGCTTATTCCGGGAGGCTCACTCTGGACGTTTTCCGGCGGGGGGTCGCCCCAAAAGCGAGCTTATTTTAGCAGGGACACTTGGGAGAAGCAGGCGCAGCTTGAACCATCGGAATATTACGAAACGTTCAAAGCTACCTGGAAACGGATTCTTCCGCGTTACTTCCGTCCTGGGGAGCGATCTGCATTGTCGCTGACCGGAGGCGTGGACAGCCGAATGATCCTCGCATGGTTAAATCCGCAGCCAAGCACACTTCCTTGTTATACGTGGGGCAGTCAATATCGCAATTGCTGGGATGTGCGGATTGCCCGTAAAATAGCGGAAATCTGCGGCCAGTCGCATCAGACCATTCCACTTAGCGGCACGTTCCTTTCCGAGTTTCCAAAGCTTGCTGAACGGGCCGTCTATATCAGTGATGGAAACAAAAATGTGACCGGCGCGATCGATTTATATTTGCAGCGACTGGCTCGCGAGATTGCGCCAGTGCGGCTGAGTGGCGGCTACGGGGGTGAACTGCTGAGGCGCAAGGTCTCATTCAAGCCTGGGCCTCTTTGGGGCGAATTGTTTACGCCAGAGATACTACGATTTACGCAAGTTGCGACTGCGACTTACGCGAGCGAGTTGAAAGATCACAAAGCCTCTTTCTCGGCGTTCAAGCAGGCACCCTGGTATGCCTTTGCAACCTTCTCGTTGGAGCACTCGCAACTCATTTTGCGGACGCCGTACCTGGACAACGATCTTGTTGCTCTCACCTATCAAGCGCCAGCCGAATGTTTGGACGTCTTCTTTCTCCTTCGCCTGATAGGCGAGGGAAACCCGTCTCTGGCCAAAATATGGACCGATCGGGGATTTAATTTACGACCACCTCTACTTCTTAAACAACTCCGCCGCTGGTTCCATGAGTTTACGTTTAAAGCAGAATATGCCTATAACGAAGGCATGCCTCAATGGCTGGCAAAGCTCGACGGTGCTCTTGCTCCACTGCACTTAGAGAGACTGTTTCTGGGCCGGCATAAAACAGATCACTTCCGGATCTGGTATCGCGATGAATTGGCCGATTATGTAAAGGAGGTCCTCCTCGACCCAAGCACATTAAGCAATCCCTACCTGCACGCCAAGGGAGTTGAGAATATTGTTCAATGCCACGTTGAAGGCACTGGCAACTACACCGACGAGATCACCAAGATCCTTAGCATCGCGCTCATTCGAAGGCAGCTAGTAGAAACAAATGGTTCCACCTACGAAGCGTCCGAACTGGGAGTGAGAAATGAACAATATGTCGTGAACAATCCCCACGTTTTGAACACGCGATGAACGCATACGAAGAGCCAATCTTTGTCGTGGGGTTGCCCAGAACGGGGAGCACTCTTCTAGAAAACATCTTGGGGAAAAGTCCCGGTGTTTTGGAACTGGCCGAGGTGCTTTACCTCACCCCATGGAGAAAGGACTTCCGATACTTTTTGAGGAAAGAAGTCGGCGATGTTTCACAGGACGATAATTTGCGAAAAATGGTCGAAATCATTTTTTCCGAGCATGGTGAGATACCTGGTATCACTGGCACTTTTTGGCGGATGCGGGGCGGGATCAAGGCCATTGGCGAAGAGGAATTGAAGCAGCGGGTGTTTTCTTCCCTCAGAGCGTCAGATCGTTCGCTCGCCAGTATTTTGCGCACTCTCCTTCGAGAGATCACTGAGTTCAACGGCCATCGAAGGTGTGTGGTTGCGTTCCCGGTTTACGTAAACCATTTAGATAACCTCCTTAGCTGGTTTCCCCAAGCAAAGGTCATACACATGACGAGGGATCCACGAGCAACCGCGATATCGAAAACGAGTGATCCCGGGGGCACGGCCATCTACAACCAGAGATTCCCGTATCTGAAGTATTTCATAAGAAAAATCATGATAGCATTCGTGGTTGTACAATATGTTTGGGCGTCACGGGTGCATGCGAGATTCCAGAATCACTCGAACTACTTGCTGGTTAGATACGAAGATTTCGTTATGGAGCATAGGCGAATCCTTAAGCAGATCTGTGAGTTTGTCGGGATAGAGTACGCGAGTGACATGCTTGAACAGCCCGAAAATCGGACACAGCGTTCGTCTGTAACCGGAGAGGTGCGAACAAAAGCGGACGCGAGGGCAGCCTCAAAATGGAAGGGTGTGATCACTCCATTCGAAAAATTCTTTGTTACTTTACTCTGTAAGCGAAGCATGGCTCGCTTTGGCTTCGATCCGGAATCACATCCGGTTTATGTAAGCGGGGGAGAAAAAGAGGATCCGGTAACAACGCGGTTGCAAAAAATCTAAACCGGCACAGAAAGCGCGAGGGTGACTTTTCGCGGTTTTCGCATTGTGGATTGCTCATGAGGCGAAGGCACGGCAAGGCAGGCACTACTTACCGCTGCCGATCGTTAGGTTGAGGACGGCGTTCCAACGAGGTCTTAGGTTACGGCAAGCCTGGTTTGAAGAATCCGGTAATCACAACCGGTCGGGACGGCCAGTCCCATTAGCTGACGCTGGTCTCTTAACAAGTTTCAGGGAACGCCACGCGTGCCCGTGCGGTGCGAAGCTTGCTCGGACGGAAACATAATAGCAGTAGTTCGATAAAGTAATAAGAATGAACGTGTTGATTATCAAGCTTGGTGCCACTGGTGATGTGGTCAGGACCACGCCGTTACTGAGTCGATTCGGTGGTCAAATCACATGGCTGACAGCAGCGAAGAATGCGGTGCTGTTAGAAGGCTTGAAGGGTAATCTGTGCTGCGTTTCCTGGGAAGAACGGAACACAGTACGAAATACGCAATATGATCTTGTAATAAATTTGGAAGATACCCTGGATGTTGCACAATTTCTGAAAACGGTGCGGTGCGGCGAGAGATTCGGTGCCTACGTCGATTCGGATAACCTGTTGCGATATACGGATGATTCTCAGCGGTGGTTTGACCTTAGTCTGATTAGTTCCTACGGAAGGCAGCAAGCAGACAAACTTAAGCTTGAGAATCGGCACACCTATCAAGAGTTGATCTTTGACGGCTTGGGTCTCCGCTTTGCCGGTGAGACATACTCGCTCCCGGAACCGCTCGAAACGGGACTGTCCGGCGATGTTGCCATAGCGGCCGATTCCGGCCCCGTCTGGCCGATGAAAAAATGGCGTTATTACGACGAACTGAAGAAGCAGCTGGAAGATCAGGGGCTGACTGTAAATGTACTGCCGAAAAGGTCGTTGCTCCTCGAACATTTGGCAGACGTACGAAACCACCGATGTTTGGTCGGAGGGGACAGTCTTCCCATGCATTTTGCACTCGGAACCAGAACGCCGTGCATCTCGATCTTCACCTGTACGAGTCCCTGGGAGATTTACGATTATGGGATCCAGAAAAAGATAGTTTCACCCCTGCTCGAAGAATTCTTTTACAAACGGGGATACGATGACCGCGCAACAACAGCTATAGGTCTCGATGAAGTGCTAAGGGCCGTAATGAGTCAGCTGGAGGCTTCGGTACACGCTTAACTTAAGTATCTCACAATATCATTAAGTCACATGCACCAGGCGCCGCAGTTAGGAGTAGACACCAAACCGTTATGGTTAGGATTCCATCAATCTGCCGTGGCCTTTCCCGATCGTTCAGCCCTTGAGGTGAACGGTCAGATGCTCACCTACGCACAGCTACACAACAAGGCAGCCTCTTTGGCCGCGACATTGACAAGACACTCACCCTCCGAAACCCCGCCCTTAACCGCTGTTTTTTCGAATCGATCAGTAACCGCTTTTGCTGGGGTACTAGGCGCCCTTTTCCATGGGCATGGCTATGTGCCACTCGACAGAACTTCCCCACCCGAACGCTCCCGTCTCATGCTCCAGCATTCGAGGTGCCGCTCGCTGATTGCCGACGATCAATCGGAAACGCAGTTGGAGGAAATCCTGGCTGACGCGAGAAATCAAATGCTGCTTGTCTTCCCGGATCGGGACGACGTGAAGGATCTCGCAAGGCGTTGGGCACAGCACATCGTACTCGGTAGCAGCGATTTGGAGTCACCTGATGCCTGGTCCCCGTCGGCGTCTTCGACCAATTCGATAGCATACCTTCTTTTTACTTCCGGCAGTACGGGCACGCCGAAAGCCGTTATGGTTTCGCACGGTAACGTCCGCCATTACGTCGACTGGGCTGTAAGCCGCTATCAAGTGACCGAAGAGGATCGTGTTTCACAAATTATCGATCTGACATTCGATTTATCGGCGCATGACATGTTCGTCGCTTGGGAATGCGGAGCGTGCGTGTGTTGCCCCACCCAGAAAGAGCGCTTTAAACCAAGTGGCTTCATAAACGACTCGCGCTTGACCATGTGGTTGTCAGTTCCTTCCACGGCAGTTTTCATGCGGCGCCTGGGCCTCCTCAAACCCGGCAAGTATCCGCGGTTACGATTAAGCCTTTTTTGCGGAGAAGCCTTGCCGGCAGAAACGGCGAGACACTGGGCCATGGCGGCGCCTAATTCGGTGATGGAAAATCTTTATGGCCCTACAGAACTTACGATCGCTTGTACCGCCTACCGATGGGACCGAACAGGGTCAACGGCCGAATGCGAGCACGGAATCGTGCCCGTCGGCGAGCCGTTTAGTGGGATGGAAGCTTTGATCGTGGACGAGCAACTGCGCGAGGTGAAGCCCGGTGCTGTTGGCGAACTCCTCATGACCGGCCCACAGCTTAGTTTGGGATACTGGCAGGATGAGGAAAGGACGGCGCGCGCGTTCGTCGTCCCCCCTGGAAAGGATCGTGTCTATTATCGCACTGGTGATCGCGTCCGTCGTCCACTGGCGGGAAAGCCGATGACTTACCTGGGGCGAATGGACAATCAGATCAAGATACTTGGGCAACGTGTCGAGTTGGGCGAAGTCGAGGCGGTAGTGCGAGCGGAGTCCGGAGTGGATGGCGTGGTGGCGCTGGGATGGCCGATCAGTTCGAGCGGCGCGGACGGAATCGAAGTGTTTCTCGAGACGGGGGGAATTGACTTGCTACGATTGCGAAATCGGGTCGCGGCGCGCCTACCTGGCTACATGGTACCGCGCCGCATCCACCTGTTGCCGGATCTTCCCGTGAACGCCAACGGAAAGTTTGACCGCCAGGCCTTATTACGAATTCTTGAAGCCAAATCACGGCCTTGCAGCGATGGCGAACCACCCGACCTGATGGACTCACCCGCTGTTTCAAGGAGCGGCTTTTGAGAACAATTCGGCGCTGACACCTGGGTACACTCAAGGTCCTGCCCAGTAATTTCGGAAACGATGGCTTCCTTCTCTAATCAGGAGGTGAGAACCTACCTCACGAGCAGATACGCTCGGCAATTTCAGGCGATGGGCTTGAAGCCCGAAGAACTCCCAGACGGCTTTGATTTCCTACGGGAGGGTCTCATTGATTCCCTTGGCATCATGGAATTGCTGGCAGACATAGAAAACCATTTTGGGCATTCAATCGATTTTGAGGAATTGGATGCCGAAGAAATAACTATCCTAGGTCCGCTGGCAACTCATATCCAGCGCGAGCTTTATGAAGCGCGTGCCCCGGACTTTATAAACGACACTCGCCTGGAGGCGATGGCGACCACGCGCGTTCTGATCAAAGGCCAATCTTTCGCGGTCTGGCTGGCCAACGATGCCCGATTAATTCGCAAAGGGCTGATGCGAGTAGAACAGAGCCGACTTGCCCCGCTGGAAGATGGGACCGAACGAGGGATGCTATTCCATTTCGATCAGGATCAGCCTCTCTCTTTCTGGATGTTTGAAACAATTATCCCGTTGGATTTGGCTTATATTGACTCCAATAAGACGATTGTGAAGAGCTATACTACTGCACCGCTTCAGACCCGCCTTTTGTATTCCTCGGGTCAACCAGTACGCTACGCGCTCGAGGTTTCGGCCGGCATCTTCGAGCGCTTGGGCCTCCGAACTGGTGACCAAGTGGAATTTGTCGAGCCGTTGCCGGCTGCTTCTTCGCAGTCTGAGCCCGCCCAAATGAGCCATCTATAATGAACGACGTGGTAGCTTCGTCTGAAGATCGTTTGAGCGATCCAAACTTTTTGGCAGGTGCCCAAAACCGGTGGCGGACGCACAATAACAGTCTTTGTCCTCTGGAAACGGGATTTCTCCGTTCAACTCAATTGTTCCCGCATCGCCCGGCCCTAGAGGTAGGCGGCCGGATGTATACTTATGAAGGGCTACTTCAAGAGGCGGCGGCCTTGGCTGCCACGCTGCACCAACATGCCCCGGCAGAACCCCGCTTCACCGCGGTATACGCCTACCGCTCGCCGGTGGCGTATGCGGGCATTCTCGCTGCATTGTTGCGCGGGCACTGTTACGTCCCATTGAACCCGCGTTTCCCCACTGCATGCACTAGGTTGTTTTTGAAGCGAACCGGCTGTCGAGCTGTGATCGTCGATGAAGAAGGAGAGAAAAGCTTGGACAGTGTTCTCGATGGGATACAGTTCAAACTCGTAATCTTGATGCCGTCGCGCTCCAACGCGAAGGCATTCGCCAAGAAGTGGCCACAACACACCTTCCTCGGATGTAATGATGTGCTTCGCTCGTCAGCCTGGAAAAAACAGTCGGTCGATCTCGATGATATTGCTTACGTTTTGTTTACTTCAGGCAGCACCGGCGAGCCTAAAGGGGTTACGATTAGCCACCGCAACGTCGCCCACTACACCGGCACGATGGTGCAACGCTATGACATTAACGAGCAAGATCGCATTTCTCAGTTTTCCGAGCTGACCTTCGATGCTTCCGTTTTCGACATTTTTTCCGCGTGGAAGCAGGGTGCTTGCGTTGTCTGTCCCGATCTCAAGACATTGTTGAACCCTACCGCCTTCCTGGCCGGAGCCGGGATTACTATTTTCCACTCCGTCCCTTCAAACGGCCTGTTCCTGAAGCGCCTTGGCGTGCTCAAGCCGAATCGGTTTCCCAAAATGCGCCTGTCTCTCTTTGGCGGTGAAACGCTACCGGCTGATTTGGCGCGTGCCTGGCAGAGCGCTGCGCCGAACTCGGTGGTGGAGAATCGTTATGGTCCGACTGAACTAACGGTTACCTCGACGGCCTATCGGTGGCACGCTGAAAAATCTCCCGGCGAATGCCATAATGGAACTGTCCCCATCGGCGATCTGTTGCCCGGTGTGAAGGGCCTGGTGGTGGATGAGAATCTTCAACCCGTGCCGCCCGGGGAAAAAGGGGAATTCCTGTTGGGAGGGCCGCAGTGCACGCCTGGGTATATTAACGATCCAGAGCGGACCGCTCGCGCGTTGGTAGTACCTCCTGGCCGCAACGAAATATATTATCGCACAGGAGATATTGTGTGCCAGATGCCTGGGAAAACATTTTATGCCTTCCTGGGGCGAAAAGACCACCAGGTCAAAATTTTCGGAATGCGCATCGAGCTCGGTGAAATCGAAGCTGCGTTGCGCGATGAAGCTGGTGTGATGGAGGTGGCCGCGCTCGCCTGGCCCATCCCTCAGGCCGGCGTGGGCGGAATAGTGGCCTTCATAGGGAGTCTGAAGATTGATCCTGAGCGCGTTCGGGTAGGACTAAAAAATCGCCTTCCGCAGCAAATGGTGCCCAAACAAATCCGCGTGATGGAACGACTCCCGCTTAACAACAATGGCAAGGTGGACCGTCTCGCCTTGCAAGCGATTCTGGAGGGGGGCTAACGTGGGAAAGGATCGTCTCAGGTGCACTAAATCGGGCGCTCCAGATTCGCGTGATTAGCTTCTCCCGTAATGAGCCAAGTCGAAATTGTGAGCCCGGTCGCTAAGCGCGTTACTGTGAAATGACTCACGGAACAGATATCAGAGATCAAAGGACAACGGTCAGCGATCGGAGGTCAGAAACCACACATCACGCATCATACCGCTTCGGTCCATCAACTATCAACGATCAACCATCAACCGACTCGAAAGTTGCCATACTTACGGCCGGGAGGGACAAACCATATGCCCTAGGCTTGGCTTCAGCTCTGATTTCACAAAACGTCGCGTTCGATTTTATATGCAGCGATCAGCTCTGCGTCACTGAGCTGCGGGACAATCCTCTAGTTCGATGCCTGAATTTCCGTGATCAACGGCCGGATGCGAGTCCTATCGCCAAAGTGCGGAGGATATTGGTTTATTATTGGCGGCTTATCCGCTATGCGGTGAACGCGCATCCGAAGATTTTTCACATCCTGTGGAATAACAAGTTCGAACTCTTCGATCGCACCTTGCTAGTGTTTTACTACAAACTAATGGGCAAGCGTCTTGCGTTCACTGCGCACAACGTGAACGCGGGAAAACGGGATGGGAATGACTCTTTTCTCAACCGGCTTTCACTACGAATCCAGTACCGGCTGAGCGATCACATTTTCGTTCATACCGAACGGATGAAGAGCGAACTTGTCACGGAGTTCGGCATTTTCGACGGCAAGGTTAGTGTCATTCCATTTGGAATTAACAATACGGTGCCGAACACTGCGCTGTCGACCGCAGAAGCGAAACAGCAGATCGGCGTCACGAGCAGCGACAAGACCCTGCTTTTTTTCGGAAATATTGCGCCTTACAAAGGACTTGAATACTTAATCTCTGCTTTCACGGAAATTCTGGAGAAAGATGGAAACTATCGATTGATTATTGTGGGCAAGCCAAAGGGATCCGAAGATTATTGGAATCAGATTCAGCAGTCGATTGAACGCAACGGGATTCGGGATCGGATCATTGAGAAAATCGAGTATGTTCCGGACGAGCAGACAGAATTATACTTCAAAGCAGCCGACGTTCTGATTCTGCCATATACCTACGTGTTTCAGAGCGGCGTGCTTTTTCTGGGCTATAGCTTTGGATTACCTGCCATCGCTGCAGACGTAGGGACCTTGAAAGAAGAAATCATTGAAGGTCAAACCGGTTTTGTGTTGAAGCCACAGGATTCATGCGATTTGGCGAAGATGATCGGCAAATACTTCGAGAGCGAATTATTCCGCAATCTTGAAAGCCGGCGGCCGGAGATCAAGGAGTATGCCAATGAGAGATATTCGTGGGATAAGGTGGCCGCGATAACGACGGCGGTTTATTCAGGCCTCCTGACTTCTGGCAGCGCGCGGTAATTCTTTTAAACGCCGCGATTAAACGAAGCAACAAGGATCAACTCAACTTGCTTCAACGAATCAAGGAATTCCTCAAGCGCTCCGGTTTTATGATCGGGATCGTACGGGCTACGCGTGCTGGACTGGTGGACATCAAAAAAATGCATGGGTGGGTAACGCGTACGCCTAAAATAAGAAGCTATTTACAGAACAATCAGCTCAAAAAATTGCAGTTAGGGACCAGTAACACGCTGATGACTGGATGGCTCAACACAGATCTCGTACCGATGAGTCGAAAGGTCGTATATCTCGATGCAACCAGGCCATTCCCATTCAGTAACGACATATTTGATTACGTTTATTCCGAGCACATGATTGAGCATATCGAACATCAAAGTGCGGTATCGATGCTGCAGGAATGTTTCCGCGTCCTAAAGGCAGGTGGCAAAATCCGGATTTCAACTCCTGATTTGAAGGTTTACACCAGCCTCCATTCGCAGGAAAAGACGCCATCCCAAAACTTCTATATTGACTGGGTGATCGGGAAGTTCATGCCAGAAGTAGATTACGGTAAAGAGGTGTTCCTTATTAATAACGCTTTTCGCGCATGGGGACATCAGTTCCTTTATGATCGCGAAACGCTCAGGGTCACCTTGGCCAGAATTGGGTTCGAGGATATAAAATATTACCAGCCTGGCGTGAGCGAGGATGAAAATCTGCGAGGTATCGAATCGCATGGCAGCCTAATAGGGTGTGAGGAGATCAATCAGTTCGAAGCATTCGCGGTGGAGGGTCGAACTCCGAATCGTAAGAAACCGGTTTGAAATGCCGAACGCTGTTTGTAGATCGGCCAGGCACAACCCCTGCTCCGGGTCAAAGGGATTGGTAATTTACAGGAGTTTCAGCAATCCGCCGTATCGCGAGCATCCCATGCTAAAGCTGAACCGCTGCGCGCTCTTGGATCTGACCCGATGCCTAACGAAACGCGGCTGCATTTCACAAAGCCTAGCGGGTAGACTCCACCTCTTTGCAAAGTTACATGGTCCCTGATAATTCCATTGCTGACGAAAGTCACGTTGTGAACACGAGTTCGGCGGCGGCATGTTTGCCAGAAAAGCCGGAAGTGGAGGAGGATGGCCTCCTTGGAAGCGACCCAAACGAGCGGCATTTTGTCACCGGCCATCTATTGGCAAACCTTAAAACTCGCACGATCTCGAGTGGGTTCGTCACGATCGTCGCCCAAGGCGCCCAGTTTTTGTTAAACCTTGGGACCATCATGATTCTGGCGCGATTGCTGACCCCGCAAGATTTCGGATTGGTAGCCATGGTAACAACCGTAATGGGCTTCTTGCGTACCTTCGGAGATGCCGGCCTTTCCACAGCCACGGTCCAGCGGGAGAACATCACGCACGCCCAGGTGTCCAATCTCTTTTGGATGAACCTCGCGGTTGGCGGCTTAATGAGTCTGATCGTAGCGGGCGTCGCGCCGGTTATCGCCTGGTTTTATCGGGACCCGCGACTGGTGACCATCACGCTGGCCCTTTCCATTACGTTTCTAATGACTGGCTCGGCCGTCCAGCACTGGGCCCTGCTGACCCGGCAGATGCGTTTCAAAGTGATGGCAGCTATCCAGGTCAGTTCCATGCTGGCGGGTACCTTGGCGGGAGTCGGCATGGCTTTGTTGAGATGTGGCTACTGGTCCCTGGTGGGATCGATCGTGTCCATGTCCGTTGTCCGGCTTACCCTTGTGTGGGTGGCCTCTCGTTGGCGCCCTCAATTCTTTACGCCACGCAGCGGAACCCGGTCCTTATTGAGTTTTGGAGCCAACCTGACTATCGGAACCTTTATATGCTCTCTTGCTCGAGGATCTGACAACCTCTTGGTCGGCCGGTTCTATGGACCGGATTCAATCGGACTCTATTCAAGGGCAAGCGCTTTGCTCACACGACCTCTGGAACAATTCCTGAACCCCATCCAAGCCGTTTTTCTGCCGGCGTTTTCTCGACTGCAAACCCAGCCGGAGCGTTATCGCGCCACCTTCCTCCAGGTGTACGAAGCAATTGCGTTGATGGGGTTTTTCTTTACTGGTTTGCTCCTCGCGCTGGCCCATCCGCTGACTCTTGTCGTACTCGGGCAGAAGTGGGAAAAGGCGGCGATTATCTTTGCCGGTTTCACGTTTGCAGCGCTTCATTATCCACTTTCTGGAGCCTCCACTTGGCTGTTCTACAGCCAGGGTCGCGGGAGGGATTGGCTGCTTGCTAGTTTGGTCATCTCCTTTGTTACTGTTGCCTCCTTCATTGGAGGCTTGCCCTTCGGACCTGCCGGCGTGGCAATTGTCTACTCCGCTTCCTGTCTGCTGATCCACTTGCCCATTTTATACTGGATCGCGGGGCGGCGTGGTCCCGTGACGGCAAAGGATTTGTGGATGGGTTTTTTACGCCAACTGCCGGTCTGGGGAGCCATCTTTGGTGTGACTTATCTGACGCACAACATGGTTCGGAACTTGGTTCCGTTTACTGAGTTGCTCATCTGCGTCCCGGTCGGTCTTTTGGCTGGAGCTGCTTTTGTTTATGTCTATGCTCCTTCGCGCCGTGCAGCATTGAGTCTCCTAAATGCTCTTCAAGAGTTGCTGAGATCCCGGCGACAGCTCGCTAGCGTGAAATAGTGCGGTGGAACTACGATGTCATCCGCCTACACGCGGCCCCATATTGGGGCACCCACACGGAAGCTCTGGGGAGTCTTTACCCGGAAGGAGCGCTGGGGCTTGTCATGGCAGGGGTGGTCGATTGTTTTAGCAGGAGTCCTGCTGACTAGCTGTGTATTTTTGTTTCGCGTTTACCCGTTTCTGGCGGTGACGCACCGTACGAGCGCAAATCTTCTCGTGGTCGAAGGTTGGATCCATGAATACGCTATCCACGCGGCGGTGGAGGAATTCCGGGAGGGCTCCTATCAGCGCGTTTTTAGCACTGGTGGGCCGGTCGAGGGAAGCGGACGCTATATTAATGATTACCAAACTTCCGCCAGTGTGGGCGCAGAGCTCTTGAAAAAGTACGGTCTCGCAGACGAGTCCCTCCAGATGGTTCCCTCACGGGTGTCGGACCGCGACAGAACTTATGGTTCAGCCATCGCGCTGCGAAACTGGTTTCGGCAGCACAATCTGGCCGTGTCTAGCATCAATATTGTGACGGAAAATGTCCATGCGCGTCGCACGCGCCTTCTCTTTCAGAAAGCGTTAGGGAGGAACGTCGAGGTCGGTATTATCGCGGTACCCGACCCGGGTTATGATTCGAAAGGTTGGTGGCGTTTTAGCCAAGGCGTGAAAGACGTCTTCAATGAAGCGGTCGCGTACATGTACGCCAGGTTCCTCTTTTACCCATCTGCGGCGGACGATCATGTAATGCCTGCTCAAGCCTCGAGTGGTCCGACACAATGACGATTCAGAGACGATGTGAAGCACTGTAGATGAACACTGGCACCGAATGGAAAGAATCCTGGCCAGCCGCGGTTTTCATCTCTGGAATCTTATCGCGATGCGTCTCAGAGATGACTATTTTTGCGACTACTCCGACCTTAACAACAAAGGACACCAATTTTTAGCGGGATCGTAAGCCGCGAGCTAGACTCGCAGGCGTCCAAGCATAGGGTCGTCACGACGCAGATCTTGCCAACGCGCTGAATAAATCAATTCTGCTACGATTTGGGCAAGCCACAATGTCGATTCCGAGTAAAGTGCCCCACGTTGATAGAACGGTAACAACGGGTTGTCACTAAAGCTCTGTTTCAAACAGCATGAAGATTGCGATTGTAGGTCTTGGTTATGTCGGACTGCCTCTTTCGCTTCAGTTTGCGCGGTCGTGCGTGACGGTTCTGGGGCTCGATGTTGATGCTGAAAAAGTTGCGCTGCTAAATGATGGACAGAGCTACATTAAACACATCGATTCATCGCTCCTCGCGGAAGTGGTGAGGAGCGGGAAATTTTCGGGCACAACCGACTTTAGCCGCGTTAAAGAGGTTGAAGCCATAATTCTCTGCGTCCCGACGCCGCTTAATAAGAATCGTGAGCCGGACATCTCGTATATCATCGCCACAGGCCGTGCCATAGCGCCGCATATGAACAAGGGAACACTTGTGGTACTGGAATCTACGACATATCCCGGAACGACGGATGAAGATTTGCGCGCGGTGTTGGAAGAAGGTTCCGGCATGAAAGCCGGAATCGATTTTCATTTGGCATTTTCGCCAGAGCGTGAGGATCCGGCGAGCGAGCAGAGCAAGGTCAAGCTGATTCCAAAAGTGGTCGGCGGTTACACCCAAGGTTGCCTCGATCGGGCAATGGCGCTTTATAGCAAAGCGATCGATACACTTGTGCCGGTTTCTTCCTGTCGCGCCGCAGAAGCGACCAAGTTATTGGAGAACATTTTCAGAAGCGTCAACATAGCCCTGGTTAACGAGCTGAAACTGGTGTACGGCGCGATGGACATCGACATCTGGGAAGTGATCGAAGCGGCGAAAACGAAGCCGTTCGGGTTCATGCCGTTTTATCCCGGCCCAGGCCTCGGCGGCCACTGTATCCCAATCGACCCGTTCTATCTAACGTGGAAGGCCCGTGAGTTTGGTCAGCACACGCGTTTCATCGAGTTAGCCGGTGAGATCAACACGCGAATGCCAGAACACGTTGTCCATCGGGTCGCGGACGCCTTAAATGAGCAAAGCAAAGCGATCAAAGGCAGTCGGGTTTTGATCGTAGGCCTAGCCTACAAACCTAATGTCGACGATGAACGCGAATCGCCCAGCTATGTGTTGATGGATTTGCTGAATAAGCGTGGTGCAGAAGTGGAGTATTACGACCCCTACGTCCCGGTTATCAAACCAACCCGAGAGCATTCACATTTCGCCGGCAAGCAGTCAGTGGAATGGAGCCGAACCGCAATTTCCGGTTTCGATCTCGTCCTAATCGCTACCAATCACTCTCGTCTAAACTACGAGGAACTCGGCGACTGGGCGCGATGCATCGTCGACACGCGAAATGCAATGGCTGGTGTAGCGGCGGCGCGGGCCAAAGTGTGGAAAGCGTAAGAAAAGCGGAAAAACTGCCTCCGGCTCGGAAGAGCCTACAGCTCGAAGAGAACGCTGAAACGCCGAAAGCAGAAAAGTGCAATCCGTAGTGCGGAGTAAGTCGGAATCAGTCGGCGTGACTCAACAAAATCAGTCTGTGCAACCAGAATTATCTATTTTGATGCCTTGCCTGAACGAGGTGCGTACTCTGGCAGCGTGTATCAAAAAGGCGCAGCATTTTCTTAATCAGCACGCCGTCTCCGGCGAAGTGATCATAGCTGATAACGGCAGCACCGATGGCTCAATAGAAGTGGCCGAGGAGCTGAACGCGCGTGTTGTTAGGGTGCCCACTCGCGGCTATGGAGCCGCTCTGGCGGCGGGTATCGAAGCGGCGAGCGGCAAATACGTGATTATGGGCGACTCAGATGAGAGCTATGACTTTTCGGCTCTTTGGCCATTCGTGGAAAAGCTCCGCGATGGATATGACCTCGTCATGGGAAACCGCTATCTCGGCGGCATCGCTCCCGGCGCCATGCCGCCGATGCATCGATATTTCGGCAACCCTTTGTTAACCGCGCTCGGCCGTCTCTTTTTCGCCTGCAAAAAAAGTGGTGACTTCTACTGCGGTTTACGTGGCTTTCAAAAGAAAGCGATCCAAGCATTAGGGCTGCAAAGTCGCGGGATGGAGTTTGCGCTTGAGATGCTCATCAAGGCAGAGATGCACGGACTTCAGATTACTGAAGTGCCCACCACGTTATCGCCGGACGGCCGGGATCGCGCGCCGCATCTTCGCCGGTATCGGGATGGCTGGCGAAGTCTGCGATTTTATTTGCTAATGAGTCCTCGGTGGTTCTTCGGCATTCCCGGTCTGATTCTAATGGTCGGCGGCGCCGTGGTTTCGGCACTGCTGCTCTTCGGCGCGGTGAAAGTGATGTCGGTGACGTTCGATTATCACACGCTTCTTTATTCAACGTCGGCGATATTGTTAGGATATCAGTCCATCTTACTTTTCATCTTTGCCAAGTTGATGGCAGTCGAAACGGGTTTGCACCCTTTGAGGACGAAGTTCTGGTTCCTTGAACAACGGAGAACGCTGGAACAGTGCGTCACGATCGGTGTTGTCCTGATGTTTGTGGGGGTTGTGCTCGGAATCATTGCTGCGCGCCAATGGGAGCTGACCGGTTTCGGCTCACTACGGCCCGAATCAACTATCCGACTCACCATTTGCTCCGTCTTGTTTTTGCTGCTCGGCGGCCAAACGCTTTTAGCTGGCTTCTACTTTGGTCTAATAAATTTGGTGGCCGAACGCAGAACGCAGCGCGTCTCAGCCCTCTCAGGAGGCGTTGAATCCCGAGACGATTCACAGCCATGACGGAGACGTAAGATGAGAGAGACAGCTGTTTTCGACGAGGCTGTTCTAAACGAACCGCCGGGGTTTTCCCGTCCGAGTTCGCGAATTGGAAAGATCATAACGCGGTATTGGGGCGAGGCTGTTGTAGTCGCGATCGCGCTCCTGGTTTGGGTGCCGCGTTTGTCGGGCCCGATAGATCTGCGCTGGGATGCTGGCGTTTATTATCTCCTCGGCAGCTCGCTCGCCGAGGGTCACGGCTACAGGATTCCGAGCGAGCCCGGCTCACCTGAAGCGTTGCAGTATCCGCCACTTCTGCCCGCCATAGTCGCCATTTACCAACGGGCATTGGGCACAACCGATCCTGCGATCGTGGCACCGTTCCTGCGCAAATCCTACGCTGCCCTTTTCGTCGTCTACGGTTTAACCGTGCTCGCACTCGCCCGGCGCCATCTGGGACCCCGGTTTGCCGTAACGGCTACGGCGTTGTGCCTGCTTCAAGTAATGACAATCTTCCTGTCCGACCTACTCTTTACCGACCTACCATTCGCTTTAATCAGTGTTGTTTTCGTTCTCGTCGCCGGGAACGGCAAACGGGAATTACGACCATGGCTAGTCGAGGCGGCATCGTTTCCGCTGGCAGCGGCAGGTTTTCTTCTCAGAACGGCTGGCTTGGTGCTTCTGGCAGCGTGGGTTCTCGAGGCGGTAATACGGCGTCGTTGGTGGTTAGTGGCCGGGCGTGGTGCGCTGGCTCTGCTACCCGTCGTCGCCTGGCAGGTGCACGTGACTCGGGTGCGCGGAAGCTATGAGTACGCGCATCCAGCGTACGAATACCAACGGGCGCCCTACCAATATTATAACGTGAGTTACGCTGAAAACTTACGCTTGGTCGATCCGTTCCGCCCTGAGTTGGGCGAGTTGAGTCGCCTCGCTGTCATAGGCCGAGCAGTGGAGAACGTCCCCAGCATGGTGGTCGCTGTGGGTGAGAGTATAAGTACTCGAAAAGATTACTGTCTGCAAATTCTCGAGCGTGTACAGGTCCGGCTGTTTGGGCGGTTGGTCGTTCCTGAGGACGCGATCTTCGTACATCTTTTAATGCTTGCGATACTCGCGGCTCTGGTGCCGCTCGGTCTCATTCTATTTGCTTGCCGCGGCACCTGGTTGATCGTGCTCATCGTGCTCGGGTCGCTCGGGCTCACGTGCATGACACCTTGGCCCGCTCAGTTCGTTCGTTACCTGGGGGGACTTACCCCGTTCTTAACTATTTGCGCACTTTTAGGCTTGTCCCAGATTCGGTCCAAATTGCTTGGATGTGGAACAAAACGTGGAACTGCGGCAGCGCGGACACTTGTGATAGGGTTTCTGATTCTGACATTCGGTCTGCAGATTTTCTCAGCAGTAAAGCTGTTCCAGCAGCGTTGGAGCGAAGGTGCCAGAACTCTCGCTGGCGGGCTGGATCGCGTGAGGGCCCCGTTGTTTTATGATGACCCCAGCTGGGGGGCTTGGGAGGAAACCGCTGGGTGGGTGAGAATGCACGCGCGGCCAGACGCAATAATCGCCACCAGCGCCCCGCACTTATTCTATCTTCGAACCGGTTTGCAAGCTGTCCTTCCGCCGATGGAGGTAAATCCTGAGCGGGGGCGGCGCCTACTGGATGGGGTGCCTGTGTCGTACGTCATTATAGATCAGCTGCCCTTCTTGGACATATCACCTCGCTATGCGCTTCCGGCCCTTGCGAGCGATCCCAGGCACTGGCGCCTCGTGCATTGGTTTAACGGAACAGCAACCTATGCGCACACTGATAGGGCAGAATAACTTTACCGCGATCTGACGCTCATGTCTGCTACCGCGCCAGATTCCATGTTGCAGCCGAAAGAATCGTCCAGATCACGTGCGCCCGAAGGAGACGCATCGCTTATCTCAACTTTGGCGATCCGCGAGCGCTACCGCGACGATTACTGGCGGAAGCACGATCCAATCGTCGAGGATCGCTTGCTCTGGCGTGCGCAAACCTTTCGACACACGGTCCATCTCCTGCCGGAGCAGACGATTCTTGAACTTGGTTGTGGCGAGCTGCGATTTACGCGAGCACTTATGCGGGTCTCTCGCGGCGAGAACCCGATTACAGCGGTGCGATTCCAGAACTCGGCGCCAGAATGTTGCCGTATAGGTTCGAAGGTGAAGCTTTTGCAGCTCACTGAACTGCCCGGACAGCTCGCCGGCCATCGCTTCGATTGCATCGTCGCCATGGACCTGCTGGACCGCACCGTGTCATCGGAACTTCTCCAAATCGTCCATGAGCTGCTCGCGCCCGGAGGTGAGATGGTGTTTTACGAAAGCAACCCGTGGAATCCCGTCCATAAGTTCCGCGGATTGTTATTGCGATTTTTCGGGAAGCGCGACCCCCGAAATCTCATCAACCGACCAGATCTCTATGAGCTGCTTTCGGAGATCGGGTTCATCCGTATTTACGCGGTATTTAACGATTTCGTATTCGCGCCGCTCAGACGCCCGTTAATTTGGTTTCTTCGGAATCTTTCGATTCTGCTCGAGAACGCACCTGTCATACGCCGGCTGGCGGGTTCGATCCTGGTGCACGCGCAGAAGCCGCCGCGCCAGACAGAGAAACGCAAGGTCTCGTTGTTCATTCACGAATCTCTTCGCGGCGCCATCTCCGTGGTCATTCCTTGCCATAACGAGGAAATGAATGTTGCTCCGTTGGTCGAACGCATTCTCGATTTGTATGGCGAGTACGTTCACGAAATCATCCCGGTAGACGACGGCAGCACGGACGGAACTCGCGCAGTGATGTCAGAATTGGCGGCGAAAGACCCCCGCGTGAAGCCGATACATCGTACTCCTCCAAATGGCGTCGGTCTCGCTATCGCAGACGGACTCTCGGCGGCAACAGGTAAGTATGTCTTTACGATGGACTGCGATTTCCAGCATCTCTTGCCAGAGTTCCGTGACCTGCTGGATGGTGCGGCTGAAGGTTATGACGTGGTGATCGGAAGCCGCTTTTCGCGCCACAGCGTGCTGCTGAATTACCCATTTCTAAAAATCGTCGCCAATCGAGCTTTTCACGCGATCGCGGTGCCGCTATTCGGGCGCCGCATTCGAGACGTCACCAATAATTTGAAAATCATGCGGCGGGAAGTGGTGCAAGATCTTCGATTGCGTCAGCCGGGATTTGCCGTTAATGCGGAGACTGGGCTGCAACCACTCGTGCTCGGATACAGCTTCAAACAGGTACCCATCTCCTGGATCAACCGCACGCCCGGCATGGGAACGTCTTCGTTTCGCTTGGTCCAGGTTGGTGGCGGTTACTGGACAGTGCTTGCGGGGCTCTGGCTTCGCTACGTCTTTGGCATCGGCCCGTACCGCGCGCTGACGCGTCACCATCCTGCGAGAGAAATTGGACCCGAGGAAGTGGCAGCGGGTCAAGTGGGTGCTCGATAAGCAGACGAGGACCTGTTTATAGGTCTATTTCTTTTGCCACAATCTTATCCAGCCCAGGTGTCCACGGATGTCGCGGTCGAGCGTTCGATTCGAACAGGAATCTTTTCCCTTAACGCACAGGCCAGGCATGATCTGATTTGCCTCACTGTGCTCTTGCTTGTTTGGCTGGCGGTTTGGATTCCGCGGCTAACAGGACCGATTAACCTCCGGTGGGACGCCAGCACGTATTATATGCTCGGAACCGCGTTAGCCGAAGGCAAGGGATACCGACTGCTTAATGAGCCTGGAGAAATCGAGGCAGTCCAATATCCGCCGCTTCTTCCCATGATCATTGCAGCGCACCAGCGGATCATCGGCACGAACGATTACTTCAGGGTTGGGTCGGCTCTTCGGCTCACTTATTTCGTGCTATCCGGGCTGTTTCTGCTGATGGCCTACGCCTTGGCGCGCAAACTTTTGTCGCCTTTATACGCGCTGCTTGTTGGAATTATCACCGCGCTGTCATTCTCCAGTTTTCTCGAACCATCCGATGTCCTTTATGCTGAGATGCCCTTTGCTGTGGCCGCGATCGGTTTTCTCCTTTGTCAGCAGAGGAGCGATCGTCCTATCTTCGCGGCCGCCAGCGGAATTCTCGGTGCCGCCGCCTATCTGTTACGCACCGCTGGGCTCGCGCTCCTTTTGGCGTGGATAGCAGAAAGTTTGATTCGCCGACGATTCCGCCAGGCCGCCATACGAGCCGCAGTCTCCGCGCTCCCTGTCCTGCTCTGGCAAGGGCATGTTTGGCGAGTGACTCGGAGCTACGAGTATCACCATCCAACATACTCTTACCAGCGTGCAGACTACTACTATCCGAACGTAAGCTACGGCGAAAACACTCGGCTGGTAGATCCGTTCCGACCTGAGCTTGGCCACGTGCAATATCGCGACCTAGTTGGAAGGTTAGCGCGGAATATAACGGCGGTGCCCCTGGCATTGGGCGAGAGTGCGATTGTTCCAACATGGTTTGCACCCTCTCTTTGCGCGCAGCTGCACAAAACTGTGCACCTTCCACTTTCAGACAATTGGCGAAGAGTGATCTCGGTCGTTTTGGGTAGCGGTTTGTTCGCTGCTGGCCTGCTAGCGTTGGCCGGCGGCGTTTTTGTCGCAGCCGGCCCTCAGGGGTTCCTTTCGCTCTACTTCGGGATCACTCTGGCAACAATCGTACTCACGCCTTGGCAAAATCAATTCTGGCGCTATCTCGCGCCGGTGGCGCCGCTCACGCTGGTGTTTTTGTTTCTGGCGTTGCTTGGAATTCGCAATTGGTTAGGGCGACAACAGCTCCGATGGGCACATACCGCCGGAGCGCTCGTTACGACCGTCCCCACGGCTGCGATGTTGTTGGCCCAGGTCGCCATCGCCACGCACATCTTCCGATCCATGGAACCCATAAGTTACTATGATGCAGCCGGGCGGGAGCGAGTGTTTAAACTGATCGACTATGGAAGCGAATGGCATGCGCTCGATCCCGCTTTTGAATGGGTTCGACGCAATGCGTCGGCGCCTGCGGTGATTGCTACAATTGTACCGCACCTGGCTTATCTTCGCACCGGACATAAGGCGGTCCTGCCTCCATTCGAGCGCGATCCTGATACCGAACACCATCTGCTCGACGAATTACCGGTGAGTTATCTCGTCGTCGATACGTTTGGGCGCCCAGGGACCACAGAACGTTACGCGGCGCCGGTTGTGACCAAAAGACCACAGGATTGGCGGTTAGTCTTCACTGCGCCCGATGGCATGACACGCGTTTATGAACGAAGTCACTGAACCTCGCGTTACATCATCGGGTTCGGTACCCAGACCGGCCGCCAAATGCACGATGAAAAACAATTACCGATGGTTGTTGCTGGCAATTCTGCTGATCGCTGCGGTGGTTCGGGTTGATATCGCGGGGCGCAGTGGCCTATGGCCAGATGAAATTTTTTCTCTGGCCATCGCTACCGGTCATAGCGTTGAGCATCCGGCTGCTGCGGCCGACGTAAATCTTGGTGATTTTGTAGAACCGGACCATCCGGTGCCGGCTGAGGAGTTTCGGCGATATCTGCGGCACGACAATCCACCGGCCAATCCCGCGCGGGTTGTGCGGGCGGTGCTGCTTTCTGACACGAGCCCGCCCTTATACTATCTGCTGTTGTACGGATGGACGCTGTTCTTCGGCACAAGTGATTTGGCACTTCGTCTGTTCTCGATCGCTTGTTCGTTAGGCTGTCTACCGCTGCTTGTCGGAATCGCGCGGCGGATAGGCGGTAGCGCGGCAGTCATCGCCAGTTGCATTCTTTTCGCGCTCTCGCCATTAGCGATCTACTACTCCACTGAAGGACGCATGTACTCGCTCCTCTGGTTGTGCGTGCTCACAACTACGTGGGCTTCACTGGTGTTGCAGCGGCGCGGAGGAGGCATTGCGCTTTATGCCTGCTGGGTTCTAGCGTCGGCGGCTGGATTTTTAACCCACTATTTTTTCGTATTCCCATGGCTGGCAACGGTTGCATACCTGTTGATTAAACAAGGCAGGCTCCGAGGGCTGCATTTGGTTGCTTGTGCACTACTAACCGTCCTGTTGATTTTTCCGTGGTACATTAACCTGCCGCAGAGCCTCGGCGCATGGCGAATCACTAAGGACTGGCTGAAATGGCGACCGCCGGATTTTCACTACCTGGCTGCCCTGCGCGATACAGTGTTCCAATCTTTCTCGGGACATGAGAATCATCTTTGGCTCGGGAGACGAAGATCGAGCAATCTCGCGCTTGTTCTGTTCGCTGCGAGTGCGGCAGTGATGCTGTGGAAAATCCGACTGCGCGTGTTTGGCCGAGGTCGGCTTTTGCTTGGGCTATTATTTGCGGCTGCTTGCGCGGGCCCGTTGGT
>Ga0207130_1029_pt1 | contig 52690 bp, 54 predicted proteins | sample Alteio_BWMinHeat_16_FD_153545 | JGI IMG/M metagenome (GOLD analysis project Ga0207130, IMG submission 153545) | Enriched cells from forest soil in Barre Woods Harvard Forest LTER site, Petersham, Massachusetts, United States -... | ecosystem: Environmental > Terrestrial > Soil > Temperate forest >... | reverse complement strand
TCATCGGCGATCTTGGCCAGGACCTCGCTGATGATCTTGTTCTCGCGGTCGCGCGTGGAGAGGTCGGCGTGATCGCTATGATCGGGATACATTTGCGCATGCAGAGGCAGCGCGATCTGCAGCATCTGGGCGCGCACGTTTTTAAGTTCGGATTCGGCGCTGGCCAACACCTGCTCGGGAGTAATGTCGGTTTCCATGACGTACTTGAACTTGGCGTCATAGAATTCCTTGCCCAGCCGCCAACTGCGTGGATTAGGACGCTTGCCTAAATCCTGCTGTAACCACTGGGAAAAATCTTTCAGAGCGGCAACCGCAAGCGGCACCAGCTTTTCATACCTGACCTTGAGCTTGCCGGCCTGATCACCCGAGAGCTGAGCAACCTGCTCCTTAATATCACTCTGTATCAGATCAATGTTGCCCTCGTTTTCTTCCACGGCAACTTTCACATAGATGGGGTCGGAATCCACAAGCATAGCTTTGGCTTGCTCCAGCAGGCGCGGAATCTGCTCCATACGCGAGAGCACATGGCCCAGACGAACTTCATTGGACGCATAGTTCTGCGTCAGCGGCAGGAAGAGTGCGTTTCCAATCGTTTCGACGTAAAGAGTAGGATCGTGCTGGTAGCGTCGGATCTGGTCCAGATCCAGCAGGCTCTGCCCGATCTGGTCGTCAATAAGCTGCCAGTCGGCGGCATCCTGCAGTGACGCACGGGTACGCTTGCAGCCTTGCCAGGCGGAATAAAATTTTCGCTGGCGTTCGATGGCGGCCGGGCTGTAATCATCAAGCTGAGCGTCGAGCTCAATGGTTTCTCCGGTGACGGGATCGGTGTGCTTGTGATATCCCGCCTGGGAGGCGCCGACGGGAAAAAGCGCCAGCGATTCGCGCATGAAATCATCGGTTCGGCAGGAGACCGCTTGCGGGGGATTGCCGGTTTTTGATTGTCCTTTGCCGGCCGTCTTCTTTGAGTTTGTCTTTGAATTCGTTTGGGCAGCAGCAACCATACACAAGACCGCAATCACGAAAAGCAACTTCATTTTAAGCTCCTGAAATGCAAGGAAGAGTATAAATGGGCTTCGCTGGTTTCAAAATTGGGGCCGCAACCAAACTCAATGAGATTAATCCTCCTATACTACTGTTGCAGCCGTGGTGATTGCCTTCTGCGTCGCCATCGAAAGCGAGGGAAGTGAATGGGAATTAGTACAGCTTTGACCAAGCAACTGCGGTTGGCGCATCCCATCATTCAGGCGCCGCTTGCGGGCGGCGGAGACACAGCCGATCTGGTTGCGGCAGTATGCAATGCCGGGGCGCTGGGCTTTATTGGGGCGGCCTACCTGACGCCAGAGCAGATCATTGAGCGAGGACGCGCAGTTCGAGAGCAAACCGGGCAGGGATTTGGCATTAATCTGTTCGCGCCCTTGCCGGTTCCACAAGTCCCAAAACAAACCCAGGCGGCACTCAAGCGTGTAGCGCCCTTCTTCGCAGAGTTGGGCTTACCGGCTCCCTCTATACCCGAATCTGTTGGCAGTTCATTCCCAGAACAACTGGATGCCGCCCTCGAAACTGGCGCTTCCGTCTTTAGCTTCACCTTCGACACACTTCCTGCGAACGCGATGGAAGCAATCAAGCGGCGCGGACTGTTCGTAATGGGCACCGCAACAACAGTCGCGGAAGCAGTGCGCCTGGAAAGCTCGGGGGTTGATGCGGTGGTTGCCCAAGGCAGCGAAGCCGGAGGCCATCGTGGAACATTTGCCGGGGACTTTAACTCGGGCATGGTGGGAACCATAGCGCTGGTTCCGCAGATTGTGGATGCCGTAAAAATACCGGTCATTGCATCGGGCGGCATCATGGATGGCCGTGGTATTGCCGCGGCCCTGGCGCTTGGCGCGAGTGCCGTGCAAATGGGAACCGCCTTTCTCACCTGCAAGGAGGCAGGTGTGCCCGAAGCTTACAAAGAAGCGATCCTTAACGCACACGAGGACCAGACACGCATAACCCGCGCCTTCTCAGGCCGGCCGGCGAGAGGCGTTGTGAATCGTTTCATGACAGCGGTTGAACCCGATGACAACTCGGAGGCAATTCTTCCATTCCCAATTCAGAACGCGCTGACTCGTCCGCTTCGGACCGCAGCCGCCCAGCAAGGCCGGGCGGAGTTTCTCTCGCTCTGGGCTGGACAAGGCGTCCGCCTGGCGCGGCGCCAATCAGCCGCCGATCTTGTTGCAAGGCTCGTGAATGAGACTGAGGCAGCCATAGCCCGGTTGTGAATTTGCGGTACTACTGTTGTAATGAATACGAAAAATGGGAGGCGGAGATGACTGAGAACACGATACGTGAGAGAAATAATTTGAGCTTACTGGCTTTCGCCAATGCATCCACACGACGGCAAATGATTGCCGGCAGCGTGGTTGCGCTGGGAGGCCTGGCAATCGGCTCCACCCTGGCCTGGGCCGAGCCGCAGAAGACCATGGAGGAAAAGCCATCTTCGGGCGACAAATCTATCGCGCTGCATCACGAAGTTGATTTTAAGGCGGCCCCCGCGCGCATTTATGAAGCGCTGCTCGACAGCAAGCAGTTCAGCACGTTCTCGGGCGCACCGGCCGAGATCAACCGCGAAGCCGGCGGCGCCTTCACGTTGTTCGGCGGCCAGATCCTGGGACGAAATGTCGAACTGGTGCCCAACCAGCGAATCGTTCAGGCATGGCGCTCCGCGGGTTGGGATCAAGGGGTATACTCCATCGCCAAGTTTGAACTGAAGGCGCAGGGCCCAGGCACCCACCTTATCTTCGATCACAGAGGCTTCCCCGAAGGGAAAAAAGAACACCTCGAAGAAGGATGGAAAGAACATTATTGGGAGAGGCTACAGAAATACCTGGGATAGAAGAGCAAAAAATCACGGAAGCCAGTTTCGCTGAAGCTTTCCGGGCGGATTCCCGCAACGGGATTTCTCACTGATCGAGTACAAGAGCTACTCCAAAGGCCTGATCGCGGCCGAATAAGACCGCGTCCGTTCAAAAACCAAATAGAAAATTGAACACCGCCATCACATGCGATGATCTTCTTATGGCCGTCGCGAAGACGCACTCGGTGTAAAACCATGCTGCATGTTTTGAAGAGACATCCGCTGCCCGTGAAGGCGTTCTTCCGCCATTCGCTGGTGCTCACTTATGCGTTTCCCCAGGAGTTGCTGCGGACGCTGCTGCCTCCAGGATTGGTTCTCGACACCTACAAAGATTTTGGGTTCCTGGCGATTGCCATGGTGCAGACGGAAAACCTGCGTCCGGCGGTGGTGCCGAAATTCCTGGGACAGAATTTCTTCCTCTCGGGATACCGTATCTTCACCCGCCTGGACACCGCTTCAAATTCCATACGAGGATTGAGAATTCTGCGCTCCGACACGGATAAAAGGCTGATGGTAATCTCGGGAAACCTGCTGACCCATTACGCCTATCAACATTGCCGGGTTTCATTTCAGGAAAGCTCAGGCGAGCTGCGAGTGAAGATCACAACTCCCAACGCGCGGGCTGATTTGGAGGTCAGCGCCGATATCGTGCATAAACCCGCCCCGCTGCCCGAGGGGACGCCCTTTGAAAATGAAAAAGACGCAAGAAAGTTTGCCGGGCCGCTGCCTTATACATTCGACTACGAGAAAGAAACCGGCTCGATCATCATGATCCAGGGGGTGCGGGAGAACTGGAACCCGCAGCCGGTGCGGGTCAACGTAAGCAGGTGCAGTTTCCTGGATCAAGAACCGTTTAGCCAGGCAACTCCGATACTGGCCAATGCCTTTCATCTGCAAGATGTGGAGTACCGTTGGGAGCGCGGAGTCTGCACCGTGATCAGAACACAATGACCAGCACAACCCGACCCGCAAACACGACGAGCGTGCGCGGCAAATACGATGGGCTGCTGGAAATTATTAATTACAATCGGGGGTTTTACGCTCTTACAGTACTTGGTGTCGTAGTCGGAGTTGTAATTGCGACATTGTTACCAAGAAAGCCGGCGCTGCTTCTAACGGGAGCAATTGCGGTTGCTGCCGGGTGGATCGTGGTCTCGCTGCTGGTCTCGCATTACGTTTATGACCGATCGGGGTTATACGATTTGCGCTGGATGCGCGACCGACTACCACGTGTGCCACGCAGTTGGGTGAACATCCATAGCGGCCTCGATCAAACCAGCGAGATATTGCGGTCGGTATTTCCGTATAGCAACGGACAAATATTAGACATCTACGACCCGAAGGAAATGACCGAGCCTTCGATTGCCAGGGCCCGCGAGATTTCTTCGCACGGGCCGAAGGCAATGCAAGCGGATTTTCGGAAGCTGCCGCTAGCAGATTCATCTTGCGATGTTGTGTTTCTCATCTTCGCGGCACACGAGATACGCCAGCGCACATCGCGCGCAGAATTCTTCCGGGAAGTATCACGGACGCTGGCAGCGGGCGGCACTGTGGTCTTGATTGAGCATTTGCGTGACCTGGCAAATTTTCTGGCATTTGGTCCAGGATTTCTTCACTTCCAATCGCGCCGGGAGTGGCTGTATGCTGCCACTTCCGCAAATTTTCGATTGCAGGAAGAAATGACGGTCACTCCGTTTGTGCATGTGTTTATTCTGGTCCACGAACATGTCTATTGAACTTCATTTAAAGATCGTTGGGGCGCTGCTGATCATCCTCGGCGTTGCGCACGGAACTTTTGGCAAGCGCTTTGAGTGGAAAACAGACCTGGCCAAGCTGTCTCTCTTGAATCGCCAGATATTTATTGTCCACTGCTTCTTCATCGCTCTCACACTGGTGCTGATGGGATGCGTCTCTCTGTTCTACACACAGGCATTGCTCCAACCGGCCCCTCTCAGCCGGGTTGTGCTGGCAGCCGCGGTTGTATTTTGGGTTTGCAGATGGTTCATTCAGTTTTTTGTTTATGACTCAGCATTGTGGCGGGGGAACAAATTCAATACCTCCATGCACATATTGTTTTCACTGTTCTGGACGTACGTGGTGCTGACGTACTTTTTCGCCGCAAAACACGTTTGGTAGGTAATGCTTACCGCAGATTTCACGGATTGCGCGGATTTAGTAACTCACCGCAGAGAACGCAGAGGTTCGCGGAGGATTTTTTGAGTCAGTGTGAGTCAACGCGTGTTCACGCAGCGGGGACAGATTGCACCTGATATAAAGTTATAGTCTCGATGAGTTCACAAAAATCACCCCTGGTTTTGGCTTCTGCTTCACCACGACGCAGCGAGCTTTTGCGTAATGCGGGGATCGCGTTTACAGTCCAACCCGCGCACATAAATGAGCGCATGCTGGCCGGCGAAGCGCCGGAAGAATATGCCAAGCGCCTGGCGCGGGAGAAGGCGCGGGCAGTGTCCATGCAGAGGCCCGGGGAAACAGTTTTAGGCGCGGATACAATTGTGGTGGTGGATTCGGAGGTGCTGGAAAAGCCGCGCGACCAGGCCGATGCGGCACGCATGTTGCGGCTGCTCTCGGGGCGGTCGCATCGGGTGATTACCGGCGTGTGCTTGATAAAGGCGGTTTCAAGTTCCGAGTTTCAGGCTTCAAGTATTGAAGATGTGCGCGCTGAAACGACCGAAGTATGGATGCGTAACTTAAGCGAAGAGGAGATCAAGGAATACGTGGCCAGCGGCGAGCCGATGGACAAGGCCGGGGCATACGCAATCCAGGGAATTACTTCACGCTGGATCTGGAAAATTGTGGGCTGTTACTTCAACGTGGTGGGGTTACCGGTGCCGCTGGTCTATCAAATGTTGCAGGAAAGATTTTTCGCCGCAGATGAACGCGGATAAACGCAGATCAAGAAAGAAATTCGCTCCAGAACGACGTTCCATTAAAACCGAACCGAGCTGGTTCGCAAGGATCTTATTTCTTGTCTTCCGGATTCGGGTTGTCGCCGTCGCGCATTCCCTGCTTGAAGTTGCGGATGCCCTCGCCCAATCCCTTGCCAATCTGGGAGATCTTGCTGGGCCCGAAGATCAACAGGGCAATAAAGAGAATTACAAGAAGTTCAGGAAGTCCTAATTTACCGCCAAACATGAAGCCTCCACACTGGCTGCTGCAGAACGATTGCCAGCAGACATACCATGCCAGTAGAGCTTATTGTAGCACCGGTGTCAGCGCAAGCACGGAGGGAAAGTATAGTGCAAGAGCTGATTTCATGACCCAACGGTGGCGAATTTTGAAAATCCCAGGGTTAAACTCGTGCTCTGATACAAAGCAAAAGATTGTTAGTTTATGGACGCCGCAGCACGGTCTGGTATGGGTCAACCAACACGTGGGTGACATTCGCCGGGGCTTCGAGGCGGAAGCTGCTTTCATCGCCATCGGCGAAGACGCGTCCCAGGAAAACCGGCTCCTGATTGGGGGCGGCGAACGCTCCATAGATGGGCACCGAGGTCACGAAGTCTTTCGGAGTCTCGTTCTGCAACAGCGTTCCGGTCACAACCGCGCCGCCATTGACTTTGCGCGTTATGTGGACTTCCGTCGCCTCCAATTTGGGAATGGCTGTACCGTTCACCCAGTTGGAAAAGAACCAGTCGAGCGATTTTTTGTTCTCGTAGGAAAGGTTGTCGGGCATCACCTTCTCAAAGGCGCCCTGAAGGTCCTGGGTGGAAAACCTGGAACTGGCATATTGCTGCTGAAGATTGCGCATGACCTGGAAGAAGAGTTCATCGCCGGCGGCAGCAGAAGATGCTGCGCCGGCCTTGGTCCGTCCCGGCTGGCGCGCGGCAGACTCGCGCAGCATCATGCGCAACATGTGAATGAGCCAGGTGCCGCGTCCGTAGAGCACTTTGTCGTAGCCTTCGGGAAATTTGGACGACGCCAGCCGAACGCCCAGAGTTACCGCTCCGGCATCTTTATATTCCATTCCTTCTTTGTTTTTTTCCAGCAGCATACGGCGGTAGGCTTCCATCGCGACTTTAAATTTTTCCGGACTGGTTGACTCCAGCTCCAGCAGGGCGAAATAGTTGGCGAGGGCTTCCATCATCCATTCATCGCGGTAGGTTTCCCAGAGGACTTTGTCGCCCCACCATTGATGCGCGATTTCATGGGCGGGCATTAACTTGTCGTACATGATGTGATTGAACTCGCTGGAGCGCGCCAGGGATTGGTCCCACACGGCGGGGCCCAGAAATGCATAGCTGGAAAGATAAACCAATCCTGGCCAGCCCTGGCTGCTGCTCCCGGGCACCTGGGTCAGTGCGAGGGATGGGAATGGAAAGGGACCAAGGCGCGAAGAGATGAAATTGATGGTCTCGGCCGCGCGCTCGGTCAGGGGTTTGACCTGCTCCGAAGGGTTGAGAATTGGAATTGAAGTCAAAGATTCGACGACAACTTTTTTGGTGCGCGGATCTATGTGCTCCACATCCTGGTGCGTGGTAAGCGCGTGCTGCAGACGCTCCTCCACGCCACGGGCCGCATAGGTTTCCACCAAAGTTGCTCCGACGTGAGTTGAGCTGCTGACAAACTGGCCAAGATTGAAACCCGCGAGAGGCACAGGGCGATCCGATATCCATTGCGATACCTGCTCGCCGCCAACGTTCTGCTGCGATGTGCGATGGCCGCTGGCAACCAGGGTCCAGGAAGTTGGATAGCGGAACTCCATATCGTAAGTAGCCATGGCCGGCCCCTGATTGGGATACCAGATGCCGCGCGCTCCCAGATACATCAATCCGCCGCCGGCCTCGGAGAGCACTGAACCGCTGTAAACAAACTTCAGTTCGGCATCTTCTCCCGCGTGCAAGGCGTGCGGCAGCAGGACCACAAATATATCGTTACCACGCCGCGCAAGCTGCGACCCGGGAACGGCTTCATTTTGGATAAATTCCGCCGCGGCCCCATTCAGCTCTACCGACTTGAGCTGCAAGAATCGCGAGAGTTCAAAGGGAAGCGCGCGCAATCCCTCGCGGTTGGAGTGCAATTGCAAGCTGGCCTCGGACTCGAGCTCATGCGTGGGCAGAATATGCGTCGTGATCTTATAGTGGGGGGTGTCAAAGAACCCACGCAGGTCTTCTTTATGCCCCTCTTCAGCTTCTTTACGGGCCGAACGCATGGGGAATGCCGTCCACAAATCGTAATAGCGGGTCCCGTTTTCCGAATCGCCGGTCTGGGCCACATAGATTTGTTCTATAAAACTGGTATCCAGGTTCACATCGAACGTGCCCATCCTCAAGCCTGCCACCCGGGCATGAAAGATCCGCGCAGACTTGGTATTCGTCATCGCCAGGAGCAAGCGCAGGGCGTCGGCATCGGCCATGCTTTGCGCCAGGGAATCCCATCGGGTCAGGAAGTCCTGCATCTCCTCGGCCGGAATAGGACGCAGGCCGCTGCGCAATTCGTCATAGGTAACATCGTTGAAGCGGAAATACGCAGTAGAAAATTTTTCTTCCAGAACGGCCGCATGCGTAAACAAGGCGAGCGAGGCGCGCTCTGCCTGGCTAGGTGGAACCAGCAGCATCTCGCCCTCGCCCTCAAAAAAGGCCCCGGTCACGTGGCCATCCACCTCCTGGGTGAAGGCAATAGTGCCTTCGGTCAGGGAAATATGAATATCTTCGCGGTCGAGGTCAGCATCACGAATATGGAAGACTTTTTTTCCATCCAGGGCGACACTACGCAACTGGCGGTAGAGGGCCATCTCGGGCGAAGCAGGAGTAGTGTTGGCCGGCTGGGGCACGGCTTGGGATGTGGTTTCGAGTGCAATCTGGGGTACAGACGCTGTCTGTGCGGAAGCCATGGCCGCCATAAGCACAGCCGCCCAGCCGAGTCTAGCGATAGTACCAACCCTGGTCATGACCATTGGTTATAGGCCCCGAGGAGTGTATTTTGCTAAAATTTGCATGCGTGCTCAATAAGAAAGTCATTGTAACCGCCTTTTGCTGCGTCGCGTGGATGAGCGCGCAGGCCGATACCATCCACCTTAAGAATGGACGTTCCATTTTTGCCGATAGCACCCATGAAAAAAACGGCAAGGTGGAATACCAGGTTGGCGACGATACCTATGCTATCCCCAAAACCTGGGTGGAACGCATTGATTCCGGCGGCGCTCCCATACACTCAAGCCACTCCACGAAAGAAGACATCACGATCGCGGCCCCGGTTGAAGATATCAGCCGCTCCGGTGAGGTCCAAAGCAAGCTTTTTCGCGACGGCCATATTGATCCGGTGGCCCTCAACGAGATCGAATCCAATGGGAATGTCGAGCTGGTCGCTGCCGCTTTCTATGTAGCTGGCCGCTTTGAATACAATAACGGCAACCGTGACTTAGCCCTCGGTTATCTGCTGCGCGGCCTGCATTACGCTCCTGATAACCCGGCCATGCTGCATCTCTACGTGGCTACACTGCTTTCCCTGAACCGCGGGCAGGAGGCTATTCAGTATGCCGAGCGCGCCACCCGGCTTGAGCCTAACTCTGCCGATGCCTGGAACCTGCTGGGAGCGGCTTATTTCAAGACCGACCACACCGATGACGCCATTCGCGCCTGGCAGCGCTCATTGAAGCTGCGTCCTGATCCCAACGTGCAGGCCATGCTTGATAAGGCGCTGCGCGAGAAAAATGCAGAAAGTGATTTTTCTGAGGCCGATAGCGGCCACTTCGCACTGCACTACGAGGGCAAACAAACGACGGACGTGCTGCGCAGAGAAATTCTGGATACGCTCGAATCCCATTACAAAGACCTGGTAGGAGAGCTGGGAGTTGCTCCCCGCCAGACCATCTCGGTTTCGCTCTATACCACCCAGTCATTTTTTGACGTGACCCAGTCGCCCGGCTGGTCGGGGGCGGTGTACGACGGCAAACTGCGTATCCCTGTGGATGGACTTGTCGGCGTCACCTCGGAGCTTTCCCGTGTGCTGAAACACGAACTGACGCACGCCTTCATCAACCAGATTACCCACGGACGCTGCCCGCAATGGCTCAACGAAGGCATTGCCCAGGCGCTCGAGCCGAAGAGCGCTTCTTCCGTGGGCGGGCAGCTCGCCCATGTCTACGCCGAACACCGCCAGATTCCGCTCAGCGAACTGGAAGGCTCATGGATGGACTTCTCCAGCGGCCAGGCGTACATAGCCTATTACGAGGGTTTGGCCGCAGTGGAGTACATCCGCGACACCTACGGGATGAGCGATATTCAGCGCATCTTGCAGCGCCTGGGAGACGGCTCTTCCACCGAAGCTGCCATGCGCAGTACCATTCATAGCGGCTATTCCGACATGGAAGAAGGCCTCACCGACTACCTGAAGAAGCACTATGGAAATTAGGTTGCGATCCTATCACTGTGGGCTTGGCCGTCGTGATGCTTTATTGCGCTGACAGACCGCCGGCAGCTCTCGCAAGTCATTGAAAACATGCAGAAAAAGCGGGAACCAGCCGCCTCGGTAAAAAGCGCTTCAGCCAACAATCACAAGTAAAAGTCAATTCAACAGAATTTCACAGATTTGTCCCAAAATAGGGATTGATTTTCCTTCCAGTTGTGCTATTTTGGAACTCTTCCTCCCGTTCCCCGTAATTTATGAAGCTGCCTTTTCGTCAAGCTGTTGTGCAGAGGTCTCTTCGCAGGCCAGAGGCCACCCAGGCGCCGACCCTGCAGACTGCCAGTGTGGCTGCGCTTTACCGGGGCGCGCGGGTCGGGGGAGACTTTTTCGATTTCCAGGCCGTCCACGGACGCGTGGTCTTCTTCCTGCTCGATATTGCCGGCAAACGCGAGGAGGCCCTGGATATCGCCGCCAGTTTGCAGCAGATCTTTCGCACGGAAGGCATTAAGCTCTTTGAAGGTTCGCCCCTGAATGAGGCTGACGCCCTCAGCGATCTCACTATCCTGCTGAACCGTAATCTCATACAGCTCGCCAACGGCGTGCGCTATGCGCCGGCGTTTCTCGGCTGCTATGAAGAGGACCTGGGTACGCTTTTTTACATCAATGCAGGGCACACCCCTGGGCTTCTGAAAGACCGCGAAGGCATCACGCCGCTCGGGGCCAGCGGATTGCCACTGGGCCTGTTTTCGCACTCCACCCATGATGCGCAAATGTCAGTACTGGAGCCTTCTGCCGCCCTGCTGGTGGTAAGCAAAGGGCTGGTGGAGAGCCGTAATGGCCAAAAAGAGTTCGGATTAGACCGCCTCCGCCAGAGCCTCCAGGCCGCGCAATTTAATAACGCAAACGACCTATGCAACGGTGTTCTCAACACCGTGCAGGAGTTCACCAGAAACACTCCTGGGCAAAACGACATTACGGCCCTCTCCATCATGCGCTCGGCTGAGTCATCGCGGGCGGCAACCAACGGTGGCAGCAATTGACAGGTACGGTGGTAACGTTGCTCGCGCTTGCCTCGAGTGATAGCATGGGCTCAAATCCAGTTCTAAAGTAAGCGCTTCTGGGCGCAGCGAGCGCAATTCGGTGTTGGCCATGAAAAAGCACAAGGGCCTGGTGATTACCGGGGCACTTCTTCTCGGTATCGTAATTCTGATCTTAATCTTTCCTTATTTATTTAACGTCAACCAGTTTCGTCCCACCATCGAAGAACATCTGCAGTCAAGTTTAGGACGCCGGGTGGTCATTGGCGACTTGGAGCTCTCCCTGATCGCCGGCGGCATCAGCGCAAAAGACATCAGCATTGCTGATGACCCCAACTATAGCCAGCAGCCGTTTCTTAAAGCTAAATCGCTGGATGTAGGGGTTGAACTCTTGCCGCTGATCTTCTCGCACTCCCTGCACGTCAACTCGGCTACTTTACGTGAGCCCGAGCTGCATCTGGTGCGCGGCAGCGGCGGCAAATGGAATTTCTCCAGCCTGGGCGCAAGCTCGCCAAAGGCAGCGTCACGTAACCAGCGGGGGCACGCTCGCAAAGAGCCGCCGCCGTTTGAAGCCCCTACTCCAGAGGCCGCGCAAGGAAGTTTTTCCATTGCCACACTCCGAGTCTCTGACGGGCGGGTTATTGTCTCCAGCGTGGCTAATCCTTCCCGGCAGCACGTTTACGACAGCGTGGAATTGAAGGCTTCCAACATCGGCTACGACAACACCATTCCTTTCAGCTTTAGCGCCAACACCCCCGGCGGTGGCAGGCTGCAGATGGATGGCACCACCGGTCCGCTCAGCCGCACCGACATGGCCGAGACCCCTCTCCGGCTCAGCATGTTGGTGAATCACATGGACTTGGCCTCCACCGGTTTTGTGGATAGCTCCTCAGGGCTGGCGGGAATCATGGATTTTCAAGGCGTCTTACTTTCCGACGGAAATATCCTTAAGACGAACGGCATGGCCAAGACAGATAGGCTGCGCCTGGTGCGGAGCGGCGGCCCGGCTCGCCAGCCGGTTACGTTCGATTACGCCAGCCAATATTCCCTGAAGCGGCAGACGGGAAGCCTTACCCGCGGAACCCTGCAAACCGGCAGAACAACCGCCAAGCTCTCGGGTAACTACCAGAAGCAGGGAGACACCACAATCGTGCACATGAAGCTGAATGGCAACAACATGCCGCTGCAGGAGGTCCAGGGCCTGCTGCCTGCCTTCGGCGTCAACCTGCCGGCTGGGTCTTCGCTGCAGGGAGGCACAGCCAGCGCAAATCTTTCGATTGATGGGCCGGTTGATCATCTGGTGATTACCGGGCCGCTTAATATTGCCAATACACGCCTGGCGGGATTCAGCATGACGTCAGGCATCGCGAGCACACTGAACGGCGCCAACGGTGGCCGTGACACAATCATTCAAACCCTCAGCTCCAATCTGCGCGTGGCCCCGGATGGAATTCAAGCTGACAACGTGCAGCTCATTCTGCCGCAGTTTGGGACCATCACCGGCAATGGCGTCATTAGTCCTAACAATGCCCTGGATTTCCACATGCTGGCCAAAACCAATGACGGGTCCGGCTTCATGGGCGGCCTGTTCCGCACGAAAGGACAAATCCCCTTCCTGGTCCAGGGGACAACCTCGCAGCCGGTTTTTCTTCCCGATATGGGAAAGAGCCTGGGGAACATGATTACCAATCCCGCCAAAGGCGTCGGAGGATTGTTCCAGGGACTCTTTGGCGGTAAGAAAAAGCAGCAGTAGAAGTACTCAGTACCTGACGAACGCCTTAGCTCTGGCTAGTTCTCGTCCTTGAGTTTGCCTTCTTTGGCCTCTCGATAGGCCCGCTCGACTCCGGGACGCACAAAGCGATCATCAAAAGCACGGCCCCGGAAATAGTCATTACCAGCCATCTTCTCCTTGAAATCTGCAAAGTCAACCTTGCTTCGGACCTGCTCGAGATCCAACCCTTCCTTGACTCCCGCGTGCACCTGGTTCGTGAGCGTCTCCAGTAGGGCTACGACCTGTTGAAGATATAGCTTGTCGCGCTCCACCGGGCCGTGGCCTGGAATGATGGCCGTGGCATCGTAGTTCGATAGCTCCTTGAGTGTGGCGATCCACTCCTCGATGAAAGAACCATAAGCATACGGAATGGGGTTAACCAGCAGATCGCCGGTTATCAAGACCCTGCTGTCGGGTACGTAGACGACGGCATCTCCGGCAGAATGTCCTCGTCCTAAGAACCTGATTTCTACCTCGCGATTGCCAAGATTCACTTTGATTGCACGCTCAAATGTCAATGTTGGAGGCGCAGGCTTGGGCTGTTGAAACTCAGCAAGAGCATACTTTCCGTCATTGAGCATGATTTCATAGTATCTTCGGGCATCATCGGAAAGTGGAGCGCCGTTTCTGCTCTTGCCGCTTCTTAATATTTCCTCAATGACAGGGACCGCTTGGGTGATTTGAGTGCGGTCGTCATATTGTGGCAGCGGCTTCGCCAATCGTTCCTGTGTGTCGGGCGTGCTCATGATGATTACATTGGGAAATACTTCGCGATAAACGTTATTTCCCGTGACATGGTCCGCGTGCCAATGCGTGTTCACCAGGTAGCGGACTGGTTTGTCGGTCATTTGCCGGATTTCGCCGATCATCCTGCGGGTGAGGCTTGGGAAGTGTCCGGAATCAACGACCAGCACTCCGTCTTCCCCGATTACTGCAGTGCAGTTGCCGCTTACAAGTGGCGCCTTTGACTCTGGTGAAATGAACGCGTAGATACCTTCAGCCACCTTGACTGTTTGGTAAGTCTTGAGTGCCGGGTCAACTTCGGTTGGCTGCGCTATTAACCGGAATGCCGCGACTGCCGCCACAACGGAAACGAGCAGAACTTTCATAATCGTCAAACACTCGACTTTCTGGGCGAATCACCAAGAATCGTCTTGTAAACTGACTGTATGTTTGACGTAATCGCGTCGCAACTATCTCGCTATTTTTAACTACTTTTTTGGTGGCGAAAGCATCTCAGGTGGTGAGAGCCTATCTGCCGTCACAAATATCGGTTCAATATCGGTAGGAATATCGTGCATCTTAAAAGAAAATAGTATCCGTCCGCTCAAACTGGCAACCGAGAACCGGGAACTGTCTTTTAGCGGTACAATATCCAAAACCATATCTGCCTAAATTGAGGCTAAATAATTGGGTCCTTCATGAAACTACGTTTTCTCGCATTTGCTTCTATCGTCGCTTTACTGGCCGCCGTGCCGCTGATTGCCGATACGGTAATTCAGGAGGTTGTTGCCCGCGTCAACGACGAAATCATAACCCGCTCGGAATTCCAGCGCAGCCATATCCAGGTCCAGAATGAATTCAAAGACAAGTATGGGGCGCAAGCCGAGCAGATGCTTGCCACGAAGGAGAAAGACGTGTTGCGCGACCTGATTGATCAGGCCCTTCTGGTGCAAAAAGGGAAAGACCTGGGGATTACCGCCGATACCGACGTGATCAAGCGTCTGGATGAAATGCGCAAGCAGATGCACCTGGAAACGATTGAAGACCTGCAGAAGGCCGCTGAGCAGCAAGGCGTGGATTGGGAAGATTTCAAGCAGAACATGCGCAACCAGATCGTTACCCAGCAGGTGATTGGCCACGAGGTCGGTTCCAGGGTCCAGATCACCGAGGCCGAAATCAGGCAGTTCTACACCGACCATCAGAAAGACTTTGATCAGCCAGAGCAGGTCCGCCTGAGCGAGATCCTGGTTGCCCCCACACCCCATGTGAGCGCCGACGATACAAAGAAGCAGGAGGAAATTCCTCCTACCCCCGAGCAGTTGACCGCTGCCGAGCAAAAAGCCAACGACCTGCTGGCCCAAATCAAGGGCGGAGCAAAGTTTGATGAGGTGGCCAAGAGTTCTTCCAATGGCCCCACCGCCGCCCAGGGCGGCGATCTGGGCTACTTCAAGCGCGGCATGCTGGCGCCGGAGCTCGAGAACAAGACCTTCGCCATGAATGCCGGAGACATGACCGACGTCATTCGCACCAAGCAAGGCTTCATCATCCTGAAAGTCAACGAGCATACCCAGGCGGGTGTGGTGCCTCTCAAGGATGCGGCGCCGGATATTCAGGAAACACTTTACCTGCAAAAAATCCAGCCCGCTTTGCGTGCCTATCTGACCAAGCTGCGCGAAGAGGCTTACATTGATATCAAGCAAGGCTATGTGGATTCGGGCGCCAGTCCTAACCAAACCAAGCCCGTCTATACCGCTCCTGTCGCCGAGACCGCAAAGGCGCCGAAGAAGAAGAAAAAAATGGGGATCTTCTAAAGAACCGAACGCTAAGCAACTCTTCCGGTTACGGGTAACCCCGGAACCGGGAGCTGCTTTTCGTGATACCCTCATCCACAGTTCCTTCCAAACACCCTTTTGTGTGTTTTCGTATGAAAGATTTTTACATTCGCGATTGCGCTGCCCACGAGAACCAGAATATTACGTCTTCGTTCATCGTTACTGCCAAGCAGGTCAAGGCCAAGAAAAACGGAGAGCCTTACCTTGCGCTCTCGCTGGCCGACCGCAGCGGATCGCTCGAAGCCAAGGCCTGGGACAACGTCGCCGACATGATCAATGCCTTCGATCAAGACAATGTCGTTAAAGTCAAAGGCCTGCTCAACAAATACAACAACCGCTGGCAGCTCACCATTCACAAGCTGCGGCGCATGGAAGAGTCGGAGATTGATTTCACCGATTACCTCCCTAAAACCACCAAGGATGTCGAAGAGTTATGGCGCACGCTGGGCGTATTTGTCGCCAGCATGAGCAATCCGTACCTGAAGACGCTGCTCGAAGCTTTCATGGGTGATGCGGAAATCGCAACCGCTTACAAAAACGCACCCGCGGCCAAGACGCTGCATCATGCTTTTATCGGTGGGCTGCTCGACCACGTGGTCTCTCTGTTTACCGTATGCGATCTGGCGGTACGCAACTATCCAAACGTTGACCGCGATCTGCTGCTGACGGGGGCGTTTCTGCACGACATCGGCAAGATTCACGAGATTTCCTACGGCCGCTCTTTCGCCTACACCACGCGCGGGCAGTTGCTGGGGCACATGATTATCGAGCTGGAGATGCTGCACGCAAAAATCTCCATCGTGGGCCAGCAGATGTCATCGCCGTTTCCCGAAGAGCTCAAGACTTTGCTTGAACACCTGATCATCAGCCATCATGGGCAATACGAGTTCGGTTCGCCCAAGCTGCCCATGTTTCCCGAGGCGCTCATGCTGCATTACCTGGATGATCTGGATTCCAAAATGGAATCCATGCGCGCGCACTTTGAGCGCGAACCGGAGAGCGAATGGACGGGATACAACGGCTCCCTGCAGCGGCCGCTGCTCAACTCACAAAAAATCCTGCAAAAGACCGCACCCAAGCCGGTCGCCGCAGCCGCTACGGAAAAAGGTTAAAGCTTGTTTCATAAACGCTCGTGGAACCCGGGAAGAAATTACCTCAGGGGCTAAGGCCCGCGACTTTTAATTTATGAAACATGCTCTAATAAGGACTGTTTCAGGGCAGGTACTTTCGGGCATTGCCTCAAAGCCCTAATTTTGATACAACGCCTTCATACTAGGAGGATTTTCTATGCGTCTGCGATATGCGGCTCTTCTGCTGCTGATGGCGGTGCTGGCCATCATTGTGGGTTGTGGTAAGCCCCCCTCAGAAGATTCCACCAGCAACACCGATACCAGCAGCAAGAGTTCCAGTAGCAGCGGCGGCTTATTCAGCCGCTCCACGACCGTGACGGTTCCCGAAGGCACTTCGATTGTCGTACGGCTTGACTCGGCAATCAGCAGCAAATCCAATCATTCCGGCGACACTTTTACCGCCACTGTGGCCCAGCCGGTCTCGGTAGGCGACAAAGTCGTGATTCCTGAGGGCGCGACCGCGACGGGTACCGTGGTCGAGGCCAAAGCGCGCGGCCACTTCAAGGGCGCTGCTATCCTGAAAATTGTGCTGAACTCGGTGACCATTCGCAACACCAACTACGACGTTGAAACCAGCGCAGACACGCGTTATATGAAAGGCAAAGGAAAACGCACGGCCGTTGTGATTGGCGGCGGCGCCGGGCTGGGCGCGCTGATTGGCGGTCTGGCGGGCGGGGGCAAAGGCGCGCTCATTGGAGCCGGCGCCGGAGCTGCCGCGGGCACGGCAGGCGCAGCTTTTACCGGCAACAAAGATATCGTGCTGGGGGCCGAGCAAGCCGTGACCTTCCGTTTGCTAAAAGCCCTTGATGTGAAAATGTAGTGAAGATGTGAAAATGTAGTTTGCAAAATTTCTGCTGCAAGAAGCCCGGGACGGTTCCCGGGCTTTTTTGTTGTAGTATGAGACGCGTTGCAGAACCGCTATGAACCTGAATTCTTTTGAGTGCCTGACCTTTGACTGCTACGGAACCATGATTGATTGGGAGAGCGGCATTCTGGCCGCTCTTCAGCCAGTCCTGGATGCGCATGATATCTCTCTCAGCGATGGCGAGCTGCTCGAGCTCTACGGCGAATTTGAAGCAGCCGAAGAAAGGCGCAGCTACAGACCGTATCGTGAAGTTTTGCAGGGAGTGGTTGTAGCTTTAGGAGACCGGCTGAACTTTCGTCCATCACTGGAGCAGATCAACAGCCTTCCGGAGTCGCTGCCCAATTGGCCGCCCTTTGCGGACACAGTCGCTGCGCTCTCCCGGCTGAAGCAAAAATACAAGCTGGCGGTTATCTCCAATACAGACGATGATCTTTTTGCCCAAACGGCCGCAAAACTGCAAGTCCCTTTTGACTGGGTCATTACCGCGCAACAGGTGAAGAGCTATAAACCTGCTCACAAAAACTTCGAAACTGCGGCGCAGAGAATCGGTCTGCCCAAAGAAAGGATCCTGCACGTGGCCCAAAGCCTATACCACGACATTATTCCTACTCAGGAGCTGGGATGGGCCAATGTCTGGGTCAACCGCCGCCTGGGCAAGCGAGGTCCGGGCGCAACCAAGACTGCCAGCGCCATGCCTGATTTGCAGGTTCCCGATTTGAAAACGCTGGCTGAGCTTGCGTTTAAAGCCTAAGAGCTATTGATTGACAGGAATCTTGATAATTTTTTTCTGGATCGCGTAAGTCACAAGCTGGGCCTTATTGTGAATATCGAGCTTGCGCATGAGGTTAAACTTGTGGGCTTCCACGGTCTTCACGCTCAGCCCCAGCAGCACGGCAATTTCTTTGACGGAATTGCCTTCGGCCAGCAGCTTTAGAATTTCGCGTTCGCGGGCGGTCAGCGTGGACATACGTGGGCGCATCTTCTGGTCGCGCACGCGTGAGCGAAAATCTTCCACCAGCTTGCCCAGCACCTGCGAACTTAAATACTTGCCGCCTTTGTATACGTCACGCACGGCGCTTACCAGTTGCGGCGCAGGTGTGTCTTTGAGGGCATAGCCCGAGGCGCCTACTTCAAGGCATTGCACCAGATAATCTTCATCTTCGTACATGGTAAGGAACAGAACCTTGGTTTCGGGGCGGTTCTTCTTGATGTGGCGCGCAGCTTCAAAGGAAGAGAGCCCGGTCATGCCGATATCCATCAGCACGATGTCGGGGCGCAGTTCGCGGGCTTTTTCCACGGCATCACCAGCGTTGGGCGACTCGCCCACAACTTCAAAATCTGATTCGCTCTCCAGCAAGCGTCGCACGCCGTGGCGAAACAGCGTATGGTCATCAACAAGCAAGCATCTGATCTTTGGCATTTTTCAAAATCTACCTTAACTGCAAACTAATGGACGCGCGAACCCACGGGAGTTACTGCTACGGCGGCTGCGGCTTCAACCGCTACCGCCGCGAGCGATGGCACGCTGACCTCGAGCCGCGTCCCTTTGCCCTTGGCCGATTGCACGCGCACCACTCCCTTCATGGATTTCACTCTTTCTTTGATTCCAGCCAGGCCAAAAGAGTGGCCTCGCGAATTATTGGATTTTGCCGGCATACCCACGCCGTCGTCTTCGACCGTGAGCTTCACCGTCTCCTCCTCGCGCGACAACTGGATATTCACCGAGTGCGCCTGGGCGTGTTTGGCCACATTGTGCAGTGCCTCCTGCACGATGCGGTATAAAGCGATTTCGGTCTCCGCATCCAGACGGCCCACATTCTCGGCCACATTGACCCGCACTCGCACCCCGGCATTTTTGAGGAGATCCTTCGCCTCTTTACGAATCGCAGCCACCAACCCCAGCTCCTGCAGAACGAGAGGTGAGAGCCTGCCGATAATGCGGCGGATGCCCTCAATGGTGCGGTCCACGACGGCTACGGTCTCGCGGATTTTTGCGCGCGGTGTGCGCTGCGGCACGGCCTGCTCCAGCATGCCCAGGTAGAGCCGGATCACCATCAGCGCCTGCCCGGTTTCATCGTGCAACTCGCGGCTGATGCGCTGGCGTTCTTCTTCCTGCGCGCGCAGCAGGTGCCCGCTGAGTTCAGCGATGCGGGCCTCGCGTTCACGCAGAGTCTCGGCAATGTGGGCGCGGTCAATGGCCAGAGCGGAGCGGTCCGCGATGGCGCGCATCAGCTCGCGCTCCGTCGGCAGCCATTCATAAGGACGATCAAAGCCGAGCAGAAGGACTCCGATCACGGTGCCATCAGTTTTCTTGAGTGGCATGCCCCATAAAGTTTTCGCTTTGCGGCGCCAGGCAGGATTCAAACTGGGATCATCATGACCGGCGTCAAGCGAAAGAGCTGGCTCTCCACTTTGGGCGATAGCCCCTGAAAATCCCTGGCCGGGCTGCACCGCGAAGTCTTCCTGGAATTCGCCTTCTTCATCGAGTCCCGCAGAGGCCTTCACACGCAACAGGTCAGAATCAATTTCGCGCAACAGAACCACCCCCATGCGTGCTTTAAATATCGTGGTGGAAATGCGCAACACGCGCTCCAGCAAAACCGTGACGGTGGGCGCTGCCAGCTCGGCATCGAGAATGGAAAGCAGCGCGCTGGATTCGTTGGTTTTGGTATCAAAATATGCGCCACAAACGGTGACAAAAGTCGCTGAGTTCAACGTCTCCAGCGCAGCAATAGCTTCGGCGCGGCGCTCGCCAAACAAACTTCCCAAATAGGGCTCACATCTTGATTGATAGATATCGAGAGAGAAAGCTACCAGGCGTGTATCCACTTTGAGCTTGGCCAGCCGCGTGCCGGTGTAAACCAGGTTTTCAATGAAGCCCTGCAGATCTCCATGACAGAGGTAAGAACACGCGGTTGCTATCTTGATGCGCTCCAGCGCGGCAACGGCGCGCGCTTCAAAGTGAAATTCTTCGGTAATTTTTTCGCGCCACGCGGCTGCGATATCGGGAAAATACGGCTCAAGAGCACGAGCCACTTCCACGATCAGCTCACGCGAGCTTTCTTTCAACGGCAATACTGCGGACACTGCCAAAAAACTCCTGCGGCCAGAGGGAGGTCTCACGGAAGAGACAAAATAAAATTTGCAGATTACTTTCTGGTTATCTCAAAAATACCAGAATCTACAGTATTTTAACCATTTTTTCACAGGAATGTCACTGAATCGGCAGTAGTGTTTACTTTTTTCTCATAGGGGAAACCCCTGGTCGAAGAAATAGGGAATCAAATTTTCGGCTGCTGCCTCAAAGATTTCCACAGGGAGTTGCAAGAACTCGGGGTGGCTAAGAATGCATACGGATTCCCTTTATAATAATTTGATTTGACAAATCAAATTAAGTTGACTACGATCTCTGCCGGTGAAAGACCATGCAGTTCGGCGGCTTCTTGAGTCCTATCCGAAGATTTTTTTCGCCTGTCACGTGCGCCATGTACGCGACCCTGAAACCCGCAAAGAACTGAGCGCGCATCAGGCGAGCATCCTCGATCACCTCGACGATAAGGAGCCGACCAACCTGATGACGCTGGCTCAACACATGGGAGTAACGGCTTCAACCATGTCACTGACCGTGGACCGCCTGGTTCGCAGCGGCCACGTCGTGCGCGAAAAGGATCCGGCAGACGCCAGGCGCGTCTGTCTGCGGCTTACACCCGCCGGGCTGCGCATCAAGACGATGGAAAAGGTGTTGGATCCCGAGCTGGTGCGTGACCTGTTGGCCCGTTTGCCGGCCGAAGAGCGCGAAGCGGGGCTGCGGGGATTGGAACTGCTGGCGGCTGCGGCCGTGCAGCAAATCCAGTCGAAACAAATCAAGCCTGAAGGAAGTGAATTATGAAATGGGTTCTCATCGTAGCAATTTCGCTGGTTGCGCTGGTCCTGGCCGTTTGGGTGATCGGGTCACTGCTACCCAAAGGACACACCGTAGCGCGCACACTTCATATGAAGCAATCGCCGGAAGCTGTGTGGGCCGTAATCGCAGACTCTCAAGCTATGCCTGCGTGGCGTCTCAACGTGGTCAAGGTGGAGCGGCTGGTCGATCAGAACGGGCATGCCGTCTGGCGTGAGACCTACAAGGATGGCCAATCGCTGCCGCTGGAAATGGTGGAATTGCAGCCGCCGAAGCGGCTGGTCGCACGCATCGCCGACCCCACGCTTCCCTTTGGCGGCACCTGGACTTACGAAATCACGCCCGCCGAAGGCGGCTGCACAATTGCTATTACCGAGCGCGGCGAGGTCTACAACCCTGTCTTCCGGCTGGTCTCGCGTTTCATGAACCAGGCAGGCACAATCGAGACCTACCTGACTAACTTGGCGCGCAAGTTCGGGGAAGAGCCGCAGCTCAGGCAGTAGTCGGTCTGACTTTGCCGCAGGCTTGTTATACTTTCCGTTCGGACGCCCTATGCGCAAGACAGTCGTTTCCTCAACCGTCCTATTGTTCGTATTTCTTTTCTTATTTCCCCTGGCTCTTTGTGCCCAGGAGACAAACGAGACAAACAAATTCCTTATCCATGTGGGATCCAGATTGACCGGCACAGAGGAATACACAATCACCAAGACCGTCGAAGGCGTTCGCCTGACGGGCAAGTCGCAGCTTGAGGCGGGCGGACAGCCGATGGACTTCACCGAGGAACTGTCACTGGCGTCCAATTTGAGCCTGCTGCGCTATCGCCTGGACGTCAGCAGGGCAACTGGAGCGCAGTCGGTTGAGGCCTGGCGCGATGGGCAGACGATCCAGATGAAGGCCAGCGCTGGCGGACAGGAGAGAACCAGCACGGTGCCATTTGACCCGAGTGTGATCGTTCTCGACAACCTGATCACCGCGCACTTCCAGATGGTGCTGAACAGCATGAGCGGCAAACCGCCTGGTAACTGGACGCTCCTGGTGCCGCAGGTGCTCAAGGCAGTTTCCGGCAAGGTTGCGACGGAAGGCGAAGAGCAGGGCACGCTTGCGGGCAAGCCCATCGTTTTAAAGAAGTACACGATCGAGCTTCCAGGAGTGCTGGAGGAGTTGTGGGCCGAAGCAGGGACGAACCGGCTCATGCGAGTCAGTGTCCCATTGCAGAATGTTGAACTGGTGCGCGAGGGATTCGCTCTCACACCCAAGGCTGAGCCCAAAAAAGACGCTGCATTCGTCGAGCGTACGCTGGAGTTTCCCAGCGGCTCGTTGAAGTTCCCGGCAACGCTTTGCCTGCCGGCAAACGCTACGGGGAAGAAGTTGCCGATCGTCATCCTGGTGCACGGTTCCGGACCGCAAGACCGCGACGAGACCATTGGACCGAACAAACCCTTCCGTGACTTGGCACAAGGACTGGCGGCGGCCGGCATCGCCACACTGCGCTACGACAAGCGGACCTTTGCCTTCAAGAGCCAGCTTGATCTCAAGACGATGACCATCGAAGACGAGACCCTCGCCGATGCGGTTGCGGCAATGCAGTTTGCGCGCACGCTGCCCGAGGCCGACGCGAAGCGGGTGTTCGTGCTTGGCCACAGCCAGGGAGCGATGTTTGCGCCGGTGATAGCCCAGCGGGCACAGGCCACCGGCGCCATCATGATGGCTGCTGCGGAGCGTCCTCTGGACCAGATCATCGAGGAGCAGATCACCTTTCAACTCAAGCAGGCGGGAAAGTCAGAGCAGGAGATCGCCACCGAGACCGACAAGTTAAAAAAACAATTTGCGCGGGTGCGTTCCGGCGAGGCCGGCGACGGGGAGATTGTTTTTTACACACCCGTGCACTATTGGCGCGACTTGTTCAGCCGCGACCCGCTTGCCGACCTGAAGAAGCTGCAGGCTCCGGTACTCCTTCTGCAGGGAGGAAAAGATATCCAGGTGCGCAAGACCGATTACGACCTGGCTGTGCAGACGCTCGCGGGCAAGCCCCCGGAGTTGAGTGAAGTCCACTGGTTTCCGAACCTCAACCATCTGTTCCTGCCAGTCGAAGGAGATTCCACGGGCGCCGAATATGGCCGCCAGGGGAACATTCCGTCTGAGGTCATTCAGATCATCTCCGTGTGGGTGAACAAGCAAGGTGCGGGGAAGTGACTTCTTACTGCTGATGAGAGTTGCATTATCCACAGACCCTAATCGTTAATTGTCGCTTGTCTCGGGTTAAAATCCCTTCTCCGAGTCCAACAAAATAGTCACCGGACCCTCGTTCACCAGTTCAACCTGCATCATCGCCTGGAAGACGCCAGTTTGGCAGGAAATGTCCAAGGTGCGCAGGCGTTCGACCATGTATTCATAAAGTTTGCGTGCCTGCTCCGGAGGCGCGGCTGCGTCGAAAGATGGCCGCTTGCCTCGCCGCACATCGCCATAAAGTGTAAATTGCGAGACCAGCAGCACAGATCCCTTTACATCGGCGACGGAGAGGTTCATCTTGCCGGCTGAGTCCTCAAAAATACGTAAGCCGGCAATTTTCTCGGCTAAATAATCGGCGGCGGATTCAGTGTCGGTGCGGGAGACACCCAGCAGCACCAGCAATCCCTGGCCAATCTGGCCCACAATGTTGCCATCTACGCTGACACTGGCGCGGGTAACACGTTGGATAACGGCACGCATGGAGTATTTGCAATTTGAAGACGCAATGCAGCGGTCAGAGTAAAACAAAAAGCGGCAAACAATATTTAAAAACAAAGAGCGGTAACAAATTTAATGTTACCGCTCGTCTTAACTTCTAACTTCTGTTTCTAACTCGTGTCGCTTCTAAATGACTTGACCTAGTGGCTGCTGATAATTTTGAAGCTGAGCACACTTTCCGCCGGCACTGTCACCTGCTGTTTGCCAGTGGCCAGGGCGAGTCCTGTGCCGGCCGCTGCGCCTGCGCCGGCTCCGATAAGAGCGCCCTTACCGCCGCCCGCCAGAGCGCCAATCAAAGCGCCTGCGCCCGCGCCTCCGCCAATCTTGGTGGCGTTGCTGGTGGTGTGGCCTTTACCTTTGAACGAGCGCGTGCTGCTGGTCACGGAGATGCCGTTAACTGAAGTCAGACGCAGGCTCAAAATACCTGGGTTGTGCAGCCGTCCGCTGTCTTTGGCATAGGAAATAACGCCCTTGACCGGGTCCCCAGCGTGGGCTATGGTCTGGTTACCATTTACGACCAGGTCATTGACCAGCGTGCCTGACCAGCCTTCGCCGCTGTGGTTTGTCCCCGATTTCAACGTGCTGTAAGTGCGCACGGTAACGAATGTCCCTGCGGGAATGCTGCCTGCCATGGCTACGGCGGTCAGTGCCAGCAATACGATTAAGGTCTGTAAAATGCGAGTTGCTTTCATACAATGCTCCTCTCGATATCGAAACGTATTCCGTTAAACTGCTATTAGAACCCAGAACGATAGCTGTTCTCACTTTAAATTTTAAGATGCTGAACTCTAGTAGTAACACAGCACGCAATGTACCAAATTATCCCAATAAAATGTTGGACTTAGCGGGGCTGTGCGTACTTCCAACCCAATTTTACATACCCGACCCTAGAGAAATTGCACCGCAATTGCTGGGCAAGGTACTCCTGCGGAAAAGAGGGCGCTCACTGCGTGCCGGACGTATTGTTGAGTTGGAAGCCTATTTGGGAACAGGTGATGGCGCTGCTCACGCCGCCGCGGGTCTTACCCGGCGTACTTCTGTAATCTTCGGTCCGCCCGGACGTGCTTACGTTTATTTGAATTATGGTCTTCATTATTGCCTGAATATTTCCTGCATGCCGGAAGGGCAAGCTGGATGCCTGCTCATCCGCGCACTGGAGCCACTCACCGGGCTGGCTGCTATGGCAAGAGCTCGCGGCATGACCGCTGCCGGAACAGCATACGATGCTCGCCTGCTCTGCAGCGGTCCGGCGCGTCTATGCCAGGCGCTGGAGATCACCCGCGAGCGCGACAATGCTCTCGACATGACCTCGCCCGATTCCGGTCTCTGGATCGCCGATGACAGATACAAAGTGAAACAGGCAGTCATCACTCCTCGCATCGGCATCACCAAATCGGCCGGCCTTCCTTTGCGCTACTACATCGCGGGGAACCTGTTTGTTTCTGCGCTGAAAAAAAATTAATCCTGCCTCTTGACATGCAACCATTTGGTTGCATATTATTCCTTCCGTGGATGCGGTGTTCAAAGCGCTCGCTGACCCCAGCCGCAGAAAGTTACTTGACCAGCTTCGCGAAAAAAATGGGCAAATCTTGAGTGAACTGTGCGAACACCTCGACATGACCCGCCAGGCGGTCACCAAGCACCTGGCGCTGCTGGAAAAGGCGAATCTCGTCGCCACCGTTTGGCGTGGGCGCGAGAAGCTGCACTACCTCAATCCCATGCCGATTCACGAGATCTACGAGCGTTGGATTGGAAAATACGAACGCCAGCGCCTGCGCGCGCTGCACGACCTCAAGAAAGGATTGGAAGCAGATCATGAGCAATAAACCGCAATTTGTATACGTGACTTACATTTCCACCACACCAGAAAAACTCTGGAACGCATTAATTGACGCCGAGATCACCAAAAAATATTGGTGGAACCATCGGAACGCCTCTGACTGGAAGGTGGGTTCGGCGTGGAAGCATCAGGACTACGACGACCCGGCTCGCGTTGACATCGTGGGTAAGGTAGTCGAGAGCAAGCCGCCGCGGCGCTTAGTCCTTACATGGGCGTACCCCGCCGATGCCGCCAATGAAGCCAAGCACTCCCGGGTTACCTTCGAGCTCGAACCGCTCGCTGACTGCGTTCGTCTTACGGTGACTCACGATGAGCTTGAGCCGGGCTCTGAGATGCTCATTGGTATTACACGAGGCTGGCCTGGCGTTCTCTCGAATCTGAAGACACTGCTCGAGACCGGGAAAGTACTGGCAATTCCGATGGGCGGAAAGGTTAAGTCCTAACAGGAAACCGTTGCCAGGTGCTGGGCCACGTCCTGCCAAAGTTCACTTTCAGCTCTGGCTTCGCGGTCTCTTGGGTTGGTGCCGCAGGCTATGACGCTGCACCAGATTGAAGAGCTCTTCGGCAAGGTTCTTGGTGTGGTCTCCTGCGCGCTCCAATGCCTGCGCGATGAGGAGAATGCTTATGACATCGGCGCCGTTGCGCTGCTGTTCCAAATGACGTTGAAACAGGGATTGCCGCAATTGGTCGAGCTTGCTATCCATGCTGAGCACATCGCTTGCCATCCCCAGGTCCCGCGCCATGAAACCTTCATGCACTTTTTCCAGCATCTTCTGCAGGACCAGGGCCATCTCTGCCATGGGCTGCGTGTCTTTCTTATGTAAACCCTGCAACACCTGCACGCGCTGCGCCACATAGTAGAGGAGATCCCCGATGCGTTCCAGGTCAGTGATGAACTTAAGGCATGCCAAGAGTTCGCGGGCCATATCTTCTGATACCTGCGTGATAGCCTGCGGCAGCCTCTCATCAATCTGCCGTTCAATCTGGTCCAGCTCTTTTTCGCAGTCTTTGACCGCCAGTGCAGCTATCGCTGACCGGGTTGTAATCAGGTCGCTGATGTTGTAAGCAGCGTCTTTCGCAATGAGGCAACCCTTGACCGCCAACGCAGTCAGCTCGTGAGGCTTTCTTGTCTTGCTCTTTGGGCGGTTCATGGAGGAGCGAGGTCTTTACTATCCTGCAGTCAAACTGAGATAGCACCCTAAGGATAGCAGGGTCTTACAACACAATGTTATCAATCAGCCGCGTAGTCCCCACAAATGCCGCCACTGCCACCAGCGCACCTTGGGAAACATCGCTGACAGGATCAAGCGTCTCTTGATTCACAATTTCCACGTAGTCCAGCCGAACTCCAGGCTCTTCTCGAAAAATATCCTGGGCCGCTTCTATCAGTTTGCGGGAGCTGCGCTCGCCCTTGTCAGCCAATGTCTGCACGCGGCAGAGCGCCCGATACAAAACCAACGCCTGCTTGCGCTCACTGGGAGTCAAGTAAGCGTTGCGTGAACTCAAGGCCAGGCCATCGGGTTCGCGGACGATGGGCACGACCGCAATTTCCAGCGCAAACGCCAGATCGCGCACCATCTTGCGAATGACGGCGACCTGGGCAGCATCTTTTTGTCCGAAGTAGGCAATGTCGGGTTCAACAATGTGGAACAGTTTGGAGACCACGGTGGCGACTCCGCGGAAGTGGCCGGGGCGCGTACCTCCGCAAAGCCTCTCGCTTAAGCCTTCTACGGTTACAAAGGTGCTGGCGCCTTTGGGATAAATCTCTTCCACTGTCGGGGTGAACAATAGCGACCCCCCCTCGGCCTCCAGCATCTTCTGATCACGCTCCAGGGTGCGCGGATATTTAGCGAAGTCCTCGTTGGGGCCGAACTGAGTGGGGTTCACAAAGATGGAAACCGCCGTCGTCTTGCACTGTGCCAGCGAGGTACGCACCAGGGCAAGATGTCCTTCGTGCAGCGCGCCCATAGTAGGAACAAATCCCAGTCGTTGTCCGGTACTTTTGGCAGCACGGCAGAGGGCGCGCATCTCCTCGATAGAGTGGACGATTTTCATTGTGGGAATGAAGGAAACCAGGGAGCGGCAGCTCGCCGGTCACTTCCGCAATGCACGCTTCCGCTCGCAGATGCTCTCCAGCGCCAGCCGTATTTCCCCAGGAAGATGATACGATTCCCCGTCGCTGGGAAATGTTCCCGATTCCACGTCAACTTTGTAGCTCTCCAGAGCGTGGCGGATGACTCCCGCAACATCGGCATAATGCCGCACAAACTTGGCGGGCGGCGCGAACGTCAGGTTCAGCATGTCGTGCAGCACCAGCACCTGGCCGTCGCACTCCGGGCCGGCGCCGATTCCGATGGTGGGCACATGCACTTCAGCGGTGATCATGGCTGCGACCTCACGCGGTATTCCTTCCAGGACGATGCAAAAAACGCCGGCCCGCTCCAGCGCCAAAGCATCGCGCATGAGTTGTTCAACATCAGTCAGATTCCTACCCTGCACTTTGTAGCCGCCCATGAGCAGCAGTGATTGCGGAGTCAGGCCAATGTGGCCCATCACGGGAATCTCGGCATCGCGCAGGCGCGAGATCAATCCCACGCGCTTCTCGCCGCCTTCAATCTTCACCGCTTCGGCTCCTGACTCTTTGATAAAGCGTGCGGCATTGTGCAGCGCTTCTTCTGCGCCCAGTTGATACGAGCCATACGGCATATCGGCAATCACCAGCCCACTGTGCACAGCGCGGCGCACGGCCCGGGTGTGGTGCAACATCTCATCCACGGTGATGGCGAGAGTGTTCTCTTGCCCCAGCACCACCATGCTGAGCGAATCGCCGACTAAGATCATGTCAATGCCGGCCTCATCCACCAGCCGGGCGGTGGGATAGTCGTAGGCGGTCAGGCAGGTAATCCGTTGCTTGCCTTTTTTCTGTTGAATGGATTGGATTGTGACTTTAGGACGAGAGGGGCTTTCTTGCTGCTCATGCGAAGAAGTGAAACTCATATTGCCTCCAGTGCAGTTCCGCACAGCGGATACCGTCTGTAAATGCAGTTACCGGTTGCCAGTGGTCAGTTGGCAGACAACTGCACAAGTATTTGACTATTGTAGAGCCAAAACGACTCCGAAGAAAACAAGCATTTTAGTTACTTGATACCCCATCAATTTACTGATGACTGGCAACTGGGCACTGGCAACTACCTCACGCGCTAGCTGCCTCCGAACCCAGCGGCAGGAAATATTGCGTCCCATGGATGGGTTCGCTCAGCCGCCGCAACAGCTCCTGCAGGTCTTCGTTGCGGTCCACAAAGTCAATGTCGGAAGTATTCACGACCAGCAGGTCCGACGCCGTGTAGTGAAAGAAAAAATGCTCGTAGGCCTTGGCGACTTCCTCAATGTAATCATCGCTGATGGCGCGTTCGCCGGGAGCATTCTTTTTACGCAGGCGTTTCTTCAACACTTCTGGGGAAGCTTGCAAATAAATCACCAGATCAGGTGTGGGGACCTGTTCGCGGAAAATGTGATAGTAGCGGTTATAAATCGCCAGCTCATGATCGTTGAGATTGATGCAGGCGAAGATCTTGTCTTTCTCGAAGATGTAATCGGCCACGATGGTCTTGCGCGCCTCGGGACCGGCTTCGAGCGCCCGCAACTGCTCGTAACGCTGGATGAGAAAAGTGAATTGTGTCTGGAAGGCCGCGCCGCGTTCGCCCTCATAAAAACCGGTGAGAAAAGGATTATCTTCCGGTTCAATGACTCGTTGTGCGTTCATCCGTTCTGATAAAATACGGGCAAGCGTACTCTTACCGACTCGGATGGGCCCTTCCACTGCGATGTAACGGGGAGGCTCGAAAAGTTTCGCCATGGGTTCGACTGATGCATGGAGAATAACCTGCCTTGGCAAGAGACGCAATTGCAGAAAGAGTAAACGTAAAAATTTCTGTGAACCCTCCACGGAAGTCGTTGATTCGTTTACAATAAACGCTTATATGCTAGGTTGGCTCACTGGTGCTGCCCTTTTGGGTGGCGCGGGGGCATATAGTTATGCAGCCATTGCCCCTCAGTCACAGCTTTTCGGCGCGAGCTTCGCTCGCGGTGCTGATCCGCGGCAACTCGCCCTGACCTATGATGATGGCCCCAACGATTCCTGCACGCAGAGTTTGCTGGATGTACTCTCCAAGTACGGTGTAAAGGCCACTTTCTTTCTCATTGGACGTCATGTGCGCTCGCGTCCTGATATCGCCCGCCAGATTGCTGAAGCGGGACACGCTATCGGGAACCATACCTACTCCCATCCCAATCTCATTTTCACTTCTTTGCGCAAGCTGCGGCGCGAGTTGGAAATCTGCGAACGCGTGCTGACGGAAAGCATCGGCGAGCACGCACGGCTGTTCCGTCCGCCTTTTGGAGCCAAGCGTCCGGCGGTCATGCGCACCATTCACAGCATGGGATTCAAACCCATCAAGTGGAGCGTGACCTGCTACGACTGGAAGCCTACGACTGCCGACCGGGTTGAGCAGCACGCCGTACGGCAGATTCGCGGAGGCGATTTGATCCTGATGCACGATGGCGACCACAACCACATGGGCGCCGACCGCAGTCATACCGTCGAAGCCACCGACCGCCTGATTCGCCGCTATCACGATCAAGGCTATGAATTCGTCACCATCCCCGAGATGATGAAGGGAAAAGAAGAGCAAGACCGCGGCAAAGACGCAGCCCCAGGCGCAGCTACGCAAGTCTGATTCTCCTGCCCGCCTCCGTCGTTTCCAGCGATCGTTTATGATGTCTTTTACGCTCTCCCGCCATGGAGGATCAATGAACCTGCGCCGCAATTGGAAATGCCTCTTTGTTTTTCTGCTTCTGATTTTTTGGATGCAAAGCGCCAACCCACAAAGCAGCACCGGGCAAAGCGCTCCTGCTCCGGGGGCAACGCCAAAGCAAAAATCCATTCCGCCTGATAACTCACCGGAAACATCCATGCGGACTTCCATTGCGAACCAGTTGGCAGGAACGTGGCGCTTGGTTTCATATCAGGAAAAAATGGAAAACGGGAGCGTTCAGAACCCTTATGGCGAAACCCCGCAAGGCATCGCAATTTTTGAGCCTGGGGGATATGTTTCCGTGCAGATCATGAAAATCCCTCGGGTCAGCTTCCCCGCCGGCTACGAGCGCGCCACCGCGGAGCAGGTCAAAGCGGTGCACGAGGCTTATCTTGCCTATTACGGGAGCTGGGCAGTGGATGAAGGCCACAGCGAGGTTGTTGAAAACATCCGCGGCAGCAACCAGCCTTATCTCAACAATCAGATTACGACCCAGAGGTTTGATTTCGATGGCAAGCGGCTCAACCTGCGCACCGTATTTGATAACCACGGCGATCAGCACAGCATTCTATTTGTGTGGGAGAAAATCCACTAGCAAATTGCGGCGCACGCACCCTTGCGGCGCCGCAAGCCGCTTTCTGTTTCTGGTTCCGGCAGGGTTTATCGTGTTAACGCGGTCCAGCCTACACCCACAAGGGTGAGCAGCGCGTACCAGGCAAAGACTGCGCCAATCGCTGTTGGTTTCTTTACCTTGCTCACGCAAGAAAAACCGATGCCGGTGAGCACGATGACCCAGATAGAAAACACGTCAAACGCCGACGCTAGCCTGTACAAAGTGGGATGCGCGCTCATATCCACGAAGTACCCTAAATTACTGGCGATAGGGTTCTCGAGATTGAAGCCTTCAGGATCAGCTCCCGCAAAAAGAGCAACAATGCCCAGGAGCACCTTGATTATTTCAGGCAATCTTGCATAGATGACAATCGCAAGCGACGTGCCGAAAGGAACCTGTGCTCCCATACCTAAATTGAAGGTCCCCATGAGAACGGCGGCTATGATCAGGTAAATCAGCAGCACAATCACAGGAGAGGCAAAGACGGCCACTTTCGTGATGGTTACACTGAGTTGCATAGCAGCCTGACGCTGCTCGGCAGGCATCTGGGCTATACGGTCCTGCGCTTTGGGGTTCATGCGCATGGCATTTTCTGTAATCTGCCGGAAGCCAACCTTCTGTGCTACAACTCCAATAAACGCCAAACTGGCAATCACTAACAAAAGCCAGGGAACAAACCAGTTCGCCTTGCGTTTTAAATCCGTGAAGGTCTTGGAAGGTGCGATGAAGACATTAATAAGCCGTTCGCCTTCGGAAAGCGCAGGCGTAGCCTCAGCCGTCGAGCCGGGCATAGGATTAGGAGAGGATGTAACGGGTGTGCTCATGGGGAATTTTCTCCAGGTTGGAATTCTAACCGATGGCGCCACTTCCCGGAAAATTTCTAGTAGCGGTCAGTTTGAAGTAGAGACGGCGTCTCGCCGGGTGCCGTGTGGACATCTTGAGCCGTTTTGCAGGGCGTCGCGTGGTTTTTGAAAAGCGTTGTTGCGCACGAATTCCCCAAGCCTCAGCGCTCCTCCGCGTCCTCTGCGGTCTAATTCCCCCATGTAGCGCCAGCACCAAGGACTAAGGACTGCGGACCAGCTAGCTTCTTGGCATCCTTGCGCGGTTCCTCGCTGCTGCCGCTCTTGCCGGGCCGGAGCTGGAAGGCGGTTTGCGCATCCCTTGCAGCAAGTCACGCAACACAACCGCGTTGTTGTGGGCTTCGTCTTGCGAGGCATAAACCAGAGTCACAATTTTTTCCTTGCCTACCATTTTGTAAAGCTGCTCCAAGGCCTGCAAGGCGGTGGGATCGGCCATCTCTTTCAGGTAACGCTTGCGAAAGACCTGGAAATATTCAGGACGTTCGTGGAACCAGCGCCGCAATTCATGAGAGGGGGCCAGTTCTTTAAGCCACACATGAATACGGGCCTTGGCCTTGGTAAGGCCGCGCGGCCACAACCGGTCCACGAGAACGCGCGCGCCATCGGCGGCTGAGGGTGGTTCATAAACGCGTTTGATCGTGACCGACATTGAACTTGCCTAGGAGCTGCCTTTGCCAAATCTACCGCACTCCAACATAATAAATATTTGTTGCGATTACGAAAATCCCGTCTGCAGTTCGGCAGCCTGATTGTGGTCTTTGTCTGGGGAATCGTATTGCTTATCAGTATCGGATGCAACTCCCCATCGGGTTCTGCCAATCGTCCATTGACCCCGCAGGAAGAGCGTGGCCGGCGCATCTTTGAAGCGCGCTGTGCGGTCTGCCACGACGCCTATTCCACCAATGGGCGACAGGGACCGGGATTGCAAGGGCTCTTCCGCAAGCAATATCTCCCCAGCGGCGCCCCGGCCAACGACGACCGCGCCCGTGATGCGATTCTGTTCGGCCGCCGCAATATGCCGCCCTCCCAAAATGTTTTGGACGACCAGCAGCTCAACGATCTGCTGGCGTATCTGCATACCCTCTGAATGCAACACTTCAGCCGATAGCGACCCCTTGGGATTAGCGTTGATCCGCGTCCATCCGCGGCGAAAAAACCCATGTAAAATAAAGTTTCATGGCCAGCGCAGTCGAACTCGTCCAGATTGACCTCTCTCCTCGCGTTCCCCGCCCCAAGCCGGAGTGGCTCAAGGCTCGGGCCCCGATGGGCGACAACTATCATGCGCTCAAGAAGCTGGCGCGCGGGCTTGATCTCCACACGGTTTGCGAATCGGCGCAGTGCCCTAATATTGGCGAGTGCTGGCACCACAAGACGGCGACCTTTATGCTGCTCGGCAACCTGTGCACGCGCCGCTGCGGTTTCTGCGCGGTGCCCAAAGGCAAGCCGCTGCCTATTGATTACGATGAGCCCCGCCGCGTGGCCGAAGCCGTAAAAACCCTGGGACTCAAATTTGCCGTCGTCACCAGCGTCAATCGTGATGACGATAATTTTGGCAGCGCGCGCGTCTTTGCCGAAACCATCAGGCAAATCCGTGAGCAGGTTCCAGGATGCAGCGTGGAAGTCCTGATCCCCGATTTTCAGGGTATTGATGATTGCTTGCAGATCGTGCTCGACGCTAAGCCCGATATCCTGAACCACAACACCGAATCGGTGCCTCGACTGTATCGTGCTGTACGCTCCGGTGCGCGCTACGAACGCACGCTGCAACTGCTGGCCAACGTGAAGCAGTTTTCGCCGGAAACGGTAAGCAAGACCGGCGTCATGGTGGGCCTGGGCGAAGAAACGGATGAGCTGCTGGCGGTCTTTCAAGACTTGGCGGCACGCAAGGTGGATATCCTGACCGTTGGCCAGTATCTGCGTCCTTCCAAAGATCATCTGCCCATGACGCGCTACTACACTCCCGATGAATTTGCTTATCTGAAAAGCGAAGCTCTCAAAATGGGCTTCCGCCACGTCGAGTCCGGACCTCTGGTGCGCTCCAGCTACCACGCTCACGAACAGGCAGAGTCGGTCAGTTCAATCGCACGATAAAGTAATGGCGAATTCCGTGTGACATGGGGCTGGCTGCAACAACTACTGTCAGCACTTTTGGTATCCTGAACGGATTGTTCTCACATATGTATTTCTGGCGCGATAAGTACTTCAAAAGTCTCAAGGACGTCGCAGCTGAGGCGCGGGGCATCCCGGAGTGGTCAGATTATGCTGCATTTTGTGACGAATACGAGCGGGGATTGCGGGGCGAGGCATTCACTATTCTTGAGCGCTTCATTTGCTCTTTGGAGCGCGCCCCTTTCACAGATCGACGTCGGTTTGTTAGTTGGCTATTGCGTCAAGCGGATGGGCGAGAGGGACGACATATGCTGGGTCCGCATCCCCTTCGCGTTCGCATCATCGAACCGACTCTACTAGAGTGGATAGTGGTCGAGCCAGAATGCTCTGAACCACATTTGTGGCTCGGCGGATACGAGCACCTGAAACATGCAATCGAACTTGCACCCGACGACGAATTGGCGAAAAGAAAGCTGATCATTCTAATTTTGCGCCGCGTGGGACTTGCATCACATGAGCTACCCGTCTGGTATTTGGGCAACGCCAACGAGGATTTGGCCGTGCTCCGGGAAGCGGAGGTGCTGCTGCAAGGCTTGCCCAGCGAAGACGATCGGAGACAACTAGCTGCTAAGATTGGAGAAAAACGAAAATTGATCCAAGAGTATTTGGGTCAGCGGTAGCGTGTCATGGTTGTGAGATTGCCGATACATGAATTGAACCCAGAGAACTGCACGTCAACTCTGCCTTTTCTGCCACCGCTTTGTTTCCAGTCATTGGCTTTTTGCCCCAGGGGCGCATATTCGCTCTTAAAACAAAAGGCACAGCCACTTCGGCTGTGCCTTTTGTAATTCAATTACAACCTCACCAAACGTGGCAGGCGTTCTCGCTGACCATGGCATCACCCTTCTTGCAGTTATAAGCTTTTTGGAACTCGGGCATATTGATTACGACGCCATTCACACGGAACCTGCCGGGAGAGTGCGGATCGGTCAGTGCCCGTTGCCGCGCTGTCTCCGGTTTCATCTTCGTGCACCAGACCTGTCCCCATCCCAGGAAGAGGCGTTGCTCAGGCGTGAAGCCGTCAATCTTCGGCAGCGATTTGCCGGCGAGCGTATCTTCGAGCGCCATATAGGCAATGCGCAAGCCGCCGTTGTCAGCGGTGTTTTCGCCCAGGGTGAGCTTGCCGTTGAGATGAACGTCATTCTTCGGGTCTTTGTCATCTTTCAAGCTGACGAAGTTGCTGTATTCATCCACCAGGCACTGCGAGCGTTCCTTGAAGGCCTTCTGGTCTTCCGCGGTCCACCAATCGCGCAGGTTGCCCTGGGCATCGAATTGGCGGCCCTCGTCGTCAAAGCCGTGAGTAAGTTCGTGTCCAATGACGGCGCCGATGCCGCCGAAGTTAACAGCATCGTCCAGTTTGTTGTCGTAGAACGGAGGCTGCAGAATTCCGGCAGGGAAGTTGATGTTGTTTTCCAGCGGATTGTAGTAAGCGTTGACCGTGGGTGGAGTCATGCCCCATTCCGTCTTGTCCACGTCTTTGCCGATCTTGCTGAGTTGACGCCGGAATTCAAAGGCATCAGCGCGCTGCTGGTTCCCGAGAGCGTCCCCACGGACAATTTTGACCAGGCTGTAGTCACGGTACTTGTCGGGATAGCCAATCTTATTGGCGATGGCTTCCAGCTTGACCAGCGCTGCCTGCTTGGTGGTGTCCGTCATCCAGGGTGAACCCTTGATGTCGTTTTGCAGGGCATTTTCCAGCGCGTGGATCATCTTCAGAGTGCGCTCTTTACCCTGCGCGCCAAAAGTTTCGTCCACGTACTTTTGCCCAAGGGCTTCACCCAGGGCGCCATCGGTGAAGCGTACGCAACGCTTCCAACGGGCTTCCTGCTCTTCCTGTCCACGCAGCTTGCGGCCATAGAAGTCGAAATTTTCATCGTCAAATTTGCTGGGCAGCAGGGGGGCGTTGGAATGGACAAGGTGCCAGCGCAGATACGTTTTCCAATGCTCCAAAGGTTGTTTTTCAATCACTGCCTGCATCTTCTCTACAAACTCCGGCACCGCCACATTGAGTTCCTTGAAGTCAGGGGCTTCTATGGATGTGATGTATTCATTCCAATTAAAGCCCGGGCTCAGTTTGGCCAGCTCTGCCGTGGTCTTCTTGTGGTAAATATTGCTGGGCTCGCGCCGTTCCACACGCGTCTTGGAGGCGCTCGCCAGGTCGGTTTCAATTTCGAAGATCGTCTGCGCTTCTTTGGCGGCGTCTTCCGGCTTATCGCCCAGCAGTTGGAACATGTTCTGCACATGCTGCTTGTACTGTTCGCGCTGTTTCTCCGAGGTAGGATCATCTTTGAAGTAATAATCGCGGTCAGGAAGCCCAATTCCTCCCTGGTCGGTGGCGGCGATCACCTTGCTGGCGTTCTTAAAATCAGGATCGGAGCCGAAATTGAAGAGCACATTCACGCCGATATTGTGCAGGTGCGCAATTTCGGCGGCCAGTTGAGATTTTTCTTTCAAGTTGGCAATGCGGTCGAGTTCTGCCTGAATTGGGGCCAGGCCCTTTTCATCAATGGCTTTGACGTTCAGGCATGAAGCGTAATAATCGCCAATCTTCTGCTCCACTGGGGTGCGCTTGGGATCATTCGCAGCAGTCTTTTCCAGAATGTCATGCAGCACTGCGCGATTGCGCTCATCCAGCTCGTTGAAGCGGCCCCAGGTGGATTTATCAGCCGGGATTGGGTTCTCCTTCATCCATGTGCCGCACGCGTACTGGTAAAAATCGTTACAGGGGTCGGCGGTTACGTCCATGGCGTGAATGCTGAAACCCAGAGACAGGTTGGGTGCCTGGTCCGGGGGGAAGTTTTTTGAAGACTTAGGCTCTTGCGCCGCAGCCAGTGTGGCTACCAGTAGCGCAAAGCCGAGTAATTTCATCAGACGCATAAGTGGAACTCCTCAGGATTTCAATGAATTTAAACGGACTCAATCTCAGTGAAGGCACGGGGAAATACCTTTTTGGGGCAGAATCATCGAGGCCAATCTGGCTAATGAATCGCAATTCATTATAGACGCCAACCCGCATACTTGGTTAGCGGTACCCGAGTAATCTTGGAGCTTGCAGCTTGGAACTGCTTTTTATCCCCACGCAGCAGCGTTGGTTTCTCGATTGTTCGTGCAGGCCCAGATGAGGATCACAACCCACGCGATTATCGTCCATCCCAGGAAAAAATTAGTAACCAGGATTGCGGTGCGGTTCCTGTGCCTCCAGTGGTACGCTAGCAACGATGGAAGCCAGTAGAGTACGAAAGTTATGGCCAGTGTGATCATTGATGCCTCCAGTTGTCGAAGAGCCGATCTCTTCTTTGCTGTTGGTAGCTGCTTTTGAGCTACATTGTTTCTGCTTTGCCCCGCATCTGGATATAGACCAATCCGATGTGCGATCCCTTCCCCTGGGGTTCGACTTCTACCATATGCTGGCTCGACCCTTCGCCGGCTTTCAGCGTCGTGCTTTTGCCGTCGCCACCTTTCTCGTCGCAGGTCAGCTTCAGCGACATGTCGTCGTCTTTCTCCTTAGACGCTCCTGCGTTATAGCTCGATCCCTTGCACTCAAGTACTTTCCCATAGCGGGCCATGTCTTTTTTGTAGAACTCAATAATCTTGTCAGGCGCGTCATCCGATTCGTACTTGGCGGCGATGACCTTCAATGCAAAGAACGGTGTGGAAATGTTCACATTGGCGCCCGTGTCTTTGTCATCCTTGGAGTTTTCGTCGTCAGGAATCACTTTCGCATTGGGATAGGGTGTTAGGCCAAGGGCCTTAAGATCAACCTCTTTGCGCACCTTGAGGTCGCCCACGGGAGTCCTGATCTCTACATTTTTCCCCGACTTATCGGAATCATTGGACTTTACGTCGATGCCGGCGCACCCTGCGAGCACCAAGAGTAGAGTTGCCGCGGAACAAACCGCTGCTAGAGAAGCGAATTTATTTTCCTTGCGCATGTTGCAACAAACCTCCTTCGACTGGGGGCACAGGAGCAACCACGGCGGGTTTTTCAATGCCCGCGCCCCGCTGAGCAATGTTAGGGATGGTAACCGGCAGGTGGCCATGGATAGGAATCTCGCCAAAAAGCGCCTTCACTGCGCTGAACTCCGAGATGCTGGCGGCGGAAAACGTGCATAAATAAGTTTGCACCTCAGGAAATTCAGCGGCGACGTAAGGTGTTCCTACAGCGACCACCACTGTGCGCGGCCCAGCATTCGCCAGGATTTGCCGCAACAGATCGGCGGGTGCATCTGCCAGGCCAATCGCATTTTGTACCGTACCCTGCACCCGTACAGCTTTGCCGGCAGTTGGAATCAAATAGACGGCAGCAATAACACTCTGGGCCTCATTCACGGCCTGCATCACCTGGGGTGTCATGGCTGCTGCAATCCTGGGATCAACATAAATGACGTTCGCATCCGGAATACGCGCTCGCAGCTCCCGCTCCAGCGTGCGTCCCGAGTCGGTCCGCACATCGTCGGAAAATATAACTGCCAGCACCCGCTTTCCCGCCTCCTGTTCTGCTTGATACGAAAGCGCAGGCCCGGAAGTTCCATTCGCCGGTGCCGGCTTTTTGAGCGGCAGCACCTGGCCATTGTCGCGCACCAGGGTAATCGCCGAGTCAGCCACAAGCTGGCCGAAGGCCACGTGCTCAGGGGTGGCAATCAGATTGGGCAGGGCATCAATATTCACAAGACGCGCTTTGACCAGGCCCAGTGTGGCCTTGGTCACCAGGATTTTGCGGACAGATTCGTCTATGCGCGCCTCGGTAATCTCTCCGCTGCGCACGGCATTGAGAAGACCGTTATAGGCAGCATCCAGGTCAGCCGGGATCAGGATCATGTCGTTGCCGGCCTTCACCGCCTCGACCGCGGCGCGGGCGCTGGGGTTGGCATCGTGTCCAACAAACAGCCGCATGAGCGCGTTCATATCCATGGCATCAGGCACAACCAGCCCTTTGAAGCCAAGCTGGCCTTTCAGCAGGGTTTCGATGACCAGGGGCGAGGTCGAGGCCACGCGTCCCGGATCAGGGTCCAGGGTTGGCACCGTTACATGTGCCACCATCACCGAATCAACTCCGGCTGCTATGGCCTGCTCGAAGGGCGGCAGCTCGATGTTCTGAAGGTGCTGAAGGTCGCCCCCTACCCGCGCCAGTTGCAGGTGCGAATCCGATTCGGTATCGCCGTGTCCGGGAAAATGTTTGGCTGTGGTCATCATGCCGGCATCGCGCGCTGCCCGGATATAGGCTGTGACCATCTCTGAAACCATTTTGGGGTCTTCGCCGAACGAGCGCGTGTTGATAATGGGATTGGCCGGGTTGGAGTTCACATCCGCAATCGGATAGAAGTTCCATTGCACCCCAATGGCGCGGGCCTCCTGAGCAACAATCTGGGCAAAGCCTTCAACGTAAGCCGGATTTCCCGTCGCACCGAAGGCCATGGCATGGGGAAACACGGTAGCGCCGTTCAGCCGGGTGCAGAGACCGCGCTCAAAATCGGCGGCAAAGATGAGAGGCAGACGTGACTCGCCTTGCAAACGGTTGGTAAACGTAGCTGCTTCAAAGGGCTGATTGCGAAGCAGGAAAGGTCCGTCAGTGCGCACCGTCAGCACCACACCGCCAATGTGGTAGCGCCGAATCTGGTCGCGAAGCTGCAGATAGTCGGGACTGGTGACGTTCAGAAACTCCGCCCGGCCGCGCATCAGGAACATCTGTCCGATTTTTTCTTCCAGGCTGAGCTTGCGCAGGGTCTTGTCCGCCCACTTTTGGGCGTCCGCCGTGGTCTGAATCGGCCCAGGTTTTTGAAAGTCTTTTGCGAGGCAGGGGATGGCCAGCAGCACGACGAGAAGCAGGCGCTTGTACATGATGGCGACAATAGCAGAATTACCGCATGTTCGTCATCGGTGATTTTTGGCTGCTAAGCCCCTTAAGGCTGTTTTTTAGGCCTGCGGTTCCTCAGAACGCAATTGCCGCTCGACCAACGAATCAATGCGGTCAATGAAAGAGAGTCCTCGGGCAAGCTCACCTTCGGCAAGCTCCTGGGCGCCCTGATGCAGCAAGCGCAGGGCCTCGGTGGTGCGTTGCACCCGGTACACCTCTAAAGGATAGTCCTTATTATTGGCCAACTGGTCTGACAAAGTGTCCATATAAGTGCGCAAGATCTGACGCAAATGGTCCACCACCACCTTCAGGTCGGTAAGCAATGTGAGATCAAGCAGCGAGTTCACCATCTGCAGGTGCTCTTCTTTTCCCATGGGGTTGGATTTTAGAGGATTGGAAGCGGAAACTTGATAAAGATCTTCTTGAATAACTCGCAGTTCTTCAGTGACGCGTCGCAACCGGCTGGTAAGTTCAGTCGGGTCCGAAATGGCGGGGGCGGGGAGTTCCATCGAGGCAACCTCATACATATGAGATTACCGCTGTTCCATGTTGGTTGCACAAAGCTGAGGATTACGAAAGGGCTACGACCTGGCTATTTCTCACCTACTTTTCCACAAACTTTTCCACAAAAGCCACCACTTCGTTCTGTGTCTGGGCATCGTCTCCAAAATTTTTTAACCAGTGGACCTCCGCTTCGCGCCGGAACCAGGTCATCTGCCGCTTGGCGTAGTTGCGGTGGGCCTGCTGCGCCGCCACGAGGGCCTGCTCACGGTCTATTTCATCGCGAAGGAATTGCATGGCTTGCTTATATCCCAGGGAGGCCAGGGGTGTAGCGGTCTCGCCGTATTGTGCGTGCAAGCGGCGAGTCTCTTCGATTAGCCCTGCTGCCAGCATCCGGCGGGCGCGCTCATTGATGCGTTCATAAAGCGCATTGCGTTCGGGATCAAGTCCCAGGCGCAGCACACGAAATCCGGTGAGCGGATCGCGTCCACGCTGCCACAGCTCGCTCATGCGCTGCTGCGCCGCGAGGCACACTTCAACCGCGCGCACCAGCTTGGACGCATCGTTAGGATGAATCTTCGCCGCCGCAACCGGGTCAAGCCTTCGCAGAATGCGATGCAGGTATGCCCCGCCTTTTTCTTCTGCGCGCCGCCGCAGCCGCTCCCGCAACTCTTCCGAGCGTGGCGGGCCAGCGAAGAGCCCCTCCAGCAGCGCGCGCAGATAGAGTCCGGTGCCTCCCACCACGATGGGCAAGCTTCCGCGTTGCCTGATCTGGTGCAATGCTGTGCGCGCACAGCGCGAGTAATCGCCCGCGGTAAACGGCTCCGTAGGTGAGACGATGTCGAGAAGATGATGGGGAATGAGTGCGCGTTCTTCCTTTGTAGGTTTGGCGGTTCCAATTTCAAATTCGCGGTAGACCGCCACCGAATCGCAATTGACAATTTCTCCGTGAAATCGCTGTGCCAGCGCGAGCGAAAGCGCGGTCTTGCCCGAAGCAGTCGGCCCCAGGATCACGACCAGCAGGGGAAGCGGCTTTTGCGGCAAAGCCTGATGCGCAGCTTCGCTCTCGGCCATCAATGATTGTTCCAGTGGATCGCCCTCCAGAATCGCGCCAGGGTAAACAGGAGTATGAGCAGCGCAATCAGAATCAATCCGAGCGTGTTCTGGCGTTTGGCGGCGGGCATAAGTCAGTTTCCGTGGACCTTGCACCTTGGAACTTGCAACTGTTCTTAACGAAGGTCGCTCTTCTGCGGATTGTAAAAGAAGTGGATACGCAATTTCAGGTACTGTCCGTGAAATTCCTGCGGCAAAGGCTCGAATGGATTCGAGCCGGTAATTCCACCCCAGGCGGCGCGATCGAGCGCCACATCACCGGAGGGTGTAACCAGCTGCATACCGGCTACGGAACCATCTTTTAAGATGGCAAAGTCAATCGAGACCTTGCCCGATTTCATCAGCGGCGGGCGCGCCTCTTCTGGGATCAGGGTATACCAATTCTCGCGGATGTTATCTAGTGCGCGCTTGAGGTATGGACCAAAATCCACACCCAGGGTGTCGCTGAGCACGTCTATGTCGTTACGCAATTTTGTAGGTTGCGCCGACGGACCTATTCCATACTCACCGGTTGTGCCGCTAAAGCCGTGCCGCTCCGCCGAAGCCCGCGCCGCCTGCTCAATCACAGATCCCGCTGAAGCTGCCGTTGCAAACGGATTGTTGGCGTTGTTGCGCGCAATCGTTTGCGGTTGCTCCATGTGCGCCATGGTGTTATCCGATTGCTGCTGCGTGGGCTGAGGTTGCTGCGCCTGAGCCTGCTGGTTTTGTTGTGCCTGCTGTCCCGCTGGCGGGCTTTGGGCTGCCGGCGCCTGCATCGCTTGCGGAGAGCCTGCCCGTCTTGCATCCTCCAGCTCGCGCAATTGTTGCAGGTCAGGGTGACGCAACGCCGCGCGCCGGTCCTGGTCAGATATTTTGTTGGTGTCTAACGGCTTTTGTGTTGGAGTGGGCGGCAACTCCAGAAACGTTATTTGATGGTCTTGCAGCAGTTGCGCCAAAGCGTTGGGTGTCGGCTGGTGTCCTGCTAAAAGCTTGGGAAACAACCAGAAGATCACAGCCAGGGCGATACCATGCACCACCAGCGAGATCCAGAAGGCCTCGCGCAGCTTCGAGCGCTCCAGTTGCAACTCCAGATCGTCTTCCAGCAAGCCAAAAGGTGTTTTGTGCAGGCGATCATCAAAGGCTGGCGGAGGGGGAAAGAGCGATGCCTGCGCGCCCGAATCACGGCCTTCGCCATTCGCAGAAGTGCCCTGCGCCTTGCGCATCTCCTCAAGCAGCGGAATTTGGATAATGCTTGGCATCTTCTGGGAACTGCAATTGCTGGTAGTGGCGCTTGGATATTAGATGTCTATTAGATGCTTATGATTGCCACCCGTTACTATTTTCGCATTGTTTTTAATACTTCGCGCACTGGGAAAAACACTCTGAACAAAACTTTACATACTACTTTACATAACAGGTATTCCTGCGATTAACCCTAAGAACGGCAGAAAGTCTCGAACTTGAAGCGGCTTTCACCAAACTGAGGACTGACAACTGAGGACTGCTTTTACAACAGCTTATCCAATTTGACGTTGCGTGAGTGCTCGCGGATTACCTCCAGGATCTCCAGCGCTACCGCCAGGGCGCGCCGGCCATCTTCGAGCGAAACCACTGGCGTGCTGCGTGTGCGCACCGAGTCGAGAAACGAACATAGCTCGGTGCGCAGTGGCTCTTCCCGCACGACTTCAGGTTTGGTGATCTTGATCTGCGGGCTGGAGGGATGGTCTTGTTCTTCTTCCATGCCTGCCAAAAGCGACGAGACAACGCTGGGCGAGCCATCAGTCGAGACCGTGAACGCCACCACGTCCTGGCGGGTGTAGTCGAGTGAAATGTACTGCTGCGGCTGAAAGAAGCGCAGCTTGCGTATGCGCTCGGTGCTCACTCGGCTGGCGGTGAAGTTGGCCACGCAGCCCGACTCGAATTCCATGCGCACATTGGCGATGTCTACTTTTGCGCTCAGGATGGGCAGGCCCACGGCGCGGATCTCTTTCACCGGCGACTTCACGAACGACAGCACGACGTCAATATCGTGGATCATCAGGTCGAGCACCACATCCACATCGAGCGAGCGCGGCGTAAAAACGCTGAGCCGGTGCACCTCGAAGAACATGGGCTTGGTGATTAAGGGCAACGTTGCCCGCACCGCAGGATTGAAGCGTTCGAGCTGCCCCACCTGCGCAATGCGGCTATGCTGCTGCGCCAGAGCCAGCATCTCATCGGCATCGGCCAGTGCGGGAGCGACAGGCTTTTCAATCAGCACGTCAACCCCGTTCTGCATTAGCTCACGCACAACCTGCAGATGGGCTTGAGTGGGCACGGCAACCGAAGCCGCCTGCGGCTTGCCGCGTTGCAGCAATTCATTGAGCGAAGCAAATGTTTGGGTGCCGAACTCGGCGGCAATCTGGGCAGCGCGCGCGGAGTTGGAATCCACCACGCCCACAAATTCCACGGCATCTTCCTTGGCCAGATCGTGATACACCCGGGCATGGTTGCGTCCGAAGGCGCCCACCCCGATGACAGCTACGCGAAGCTTCTCAGAAGATGGCAGCTTAGGGTCTCCTTCCCACTCTCATTAACTCATAAAAGACAAAGTTTGATTCTCGCAGATGCGATGGCAACTCTCAAACCGCGGCGGTGATGAAATTGCCATCCAGGAAGGCGGGACACAAATGAACGCGGATGTTCGTAGCCAAGATCTATCTCGCAATCGGCAACTGCTGCAGCTGTGTCCAATGCGAAATGGCCGGTCTGAGAACGTGAACTTGCGCTTTCGCCACGGCGATAGGCTTCCAGCTCCGTGCCCTCACATTGTCAGGACGACGCGGAACTCCGCTTTCCCGCTCATCATGCGAGCGTAGCCTTCAGCCGCCTTCGCCAGCGGATACTTTTCAATCATGGGGCGAACGCCAGTCATTTCCGCAAAGCGCAACGTGTCCTCGGAGTCGGTTGGGGTTCCGGCCGCCCAGCCCTGAATCCGCTTCTTGCCCATGATCAACTGCAGAGGCGGCACTTCGATGGGGTCCGCCGACGCTCCCACAACCAGCAGCGTGCCGTTTGCCCCCAGGCCGCCGATCAGCGCCGACATTGATTTCCCGCTGGGCGCAGTAGCAAGAATCACTTGCGCGCCGCCGAGCTTCTGCAGTTCAGCCGCCGGATCCACCGCGGCGCTGTCAATATAAACATCTGCACCAAGCTTTTTCGCAAGCGCGGCATTATCGGCGCCCCGTCCTATGGCGGCAACGCGATAGCCGAATTTCTTTGCGAACTGAACTCCCAGATGGCCAAGCCCGCCCATTCCCTGGATGGCAACAAGGTCGCTCGGCAGCGCACCACTATGACGGAGAGCATTGAACGTAGTAATGCCAGCGCACATCAGCGGCGCGGCTTCGGCGACATCGAGCGATTCGGGCATACGGGCCACTGCTTCCACCGGCGCCACCATGAATTCCTGATAGCCTCCGTCATAGCTGATTCCGCAAACCTTCCCATTCACGCAGTTCACGAAATCTCCCCTCCGGCACGCGAGACAAGTGCCGTCCTGTCCGCCATGCCAGCCGACACCGACGCGTTGGCCCTTCTTCCAGTCCTTCACACCGGCTCCGACCTCGTCGATCACGCCGGCCACCTCGTGTCCGGGCACACGCGGATACGAAATGCCGGGAAAGAGGCCTTCCTTGGTGAGCACATCACTGTGGCAGATTCCACAGGCTTGAACGCGAATCCTTACCTGGCCCGATCCGGGCTCAGGAATTTCACGCTCGACGATTTCAAAGTCTGCTCCGGGTTTTGGTACTTGCACTGCTTTCATTTTTGACATTGCCGTTTCTCCCTTATTGAATCCAAACTCGTTTTCGTCCGACTCGCAGTTGCCGATCCACCAGGCGGCCGGTGCATTCGCCGCCGCTACTTCATGAAGCCACGGACGAGCTGCGCAATCTGGTCCGCTGCGGTATCGAGCGCGAAATGGCCGGCATCGAGGACGTGAACTTCAGCCTTCGGAACGTCTTTGCGGTAGCGTTCCGGTTCGCCGGGATCGAACGAGAGGTCATACTTACCCCAGATTACCAGCAGGCGCGGCTGCTTCTCGCGCATCCATGCCTGCCATTTCGGGTAGGAGTCCACATTGGTTCGATAATCGTAGAACAGGTCGCTTTGAATGTCGGCCTGGCCGGGCTGGTTGAGAAAGGCATATTCATCGGTCCAGAGATCCGGATCATAGCGTTCCACGTTGGGATCGTTCCCGCCATGGCGCGTCCGCGTCGTCGCGAGCGACAGGAGATTCGTGCGAAGCGCGCTTTCATTGGCGGCGCGATCGGCCCAAAAGGCCCGCCGCGCCTTCCAATTCGCCCCCAGGCCTTCGTTGTGCGCCACAGCGTCCTGCACGATGAGGGCCTCGATACGCTCCGGATGGGACAAGGCCATGCGAAAGCCAACCGGGCCGCCGTAATCCTGCATGTAAAGTGTGTAGCGCGAGAGCCCGAGCGCTTCGGTGAAGTGATTCGTGATCTCGGCGTAGTGATCGAACGTGTACGCGAATTTTTTCGGGTCCGGCCAGTCGCTGTGTCCGAAGCCCGGGTAATCGGGCGCGACCAGGTGATAGCGATCGGAAAGCCGGGCGAACAGAGGCTCGAACATCCGCGATGACGAGGGAAGTCCGTGCAGCAGGAGAAGCGCCGGCGCGTCTTTAGGACCGGCCTCTCGGTAAAAGATGGAGAGCCCATCGATCTGTGTCGTGCGATAAAAAGTCGGGTTTTCCACGGGACGTTCCCTTTCTTGGGCTCGGGCCGGCAATTGACCTTGGGCTTGGCCCGGCCATTGAAATGCCGCGAGCATCACAGAAACCACCAGGATCTGTGTCATGCGATCAAAAGCCAGGCGTTGCGCTGCGGTCTGTTCCTGCATCACGAAGCCTCTCTTACCCCGCCACCTCGAAAATGATTTCCAGCTCGACCGGGGTTCCGAGCGGAAGGCTTGCGACACCATACACCAGGCGGCAAGGGCTCTTGTCTTTTCCGAAGACGTCTTGCAACAACTCCGAAGCGGCGTCAGCGACTTTCGGCTGATCGCGGACATCTCCCGCAGTGGCCACCGATACGCCGAGCCGGACGATCCGCGTCACTTTGTCGAGCGATCCCAAATGCTGCCGTGCAACCGCGAGGACGTTGAGCGCCGCGAGGTGAGCCGCCTTACGCCCCGCTTCCACATCGAGCTCCGCGCCGACGCGCCCAATGAATTTCGCCGCGTGGCCTTCCGTAGGAAGCATCCCGCTCAGAAAAAGCAGATTGCCCGTCTGCACCGCTTCCACATACGCGCCGAACGGCTCAGGCGGCGCCGGGAGCTTGATGCCAAGTTCTTTCAACCGCTGCTCGGCGCTGGCCGGCCGGGAGCCTTCGCGGGTTACCATTTGCTCTTTCGAATTTGTATTCATTGTTCTTCTCAATCATGGTTGGCGATCATGGTTGATTCCATCGAACGCTTCGACTTTTCGAGGGTCATGGTAGATTCTTTTGATTAAAATTTGATAAAACCCCTCCCTCGCACGTGTCCGATTAGTTCGGATGCATATATCAAACGACAGTATGCCCCCATGTCGGCGTAGCGTCCAGAGAGAGAGAGGGATTGGGTTCGCTGCAGATTGTCCGGCGGAGACTAAGGGACAATCTTAGAATCTTCGCCTGTCTGAATTTCCTCTGATCTCTCTCACCCCTAGGTTGAGCTGCCGGCGTAGAAGAGTCCGCAGGGTCGCGCCTTCTGCGTACCCTACCCGCACTGCCACTTCATCAACGCTCGCGCTACAGGTTTTCAACAAATGCACTGCGCGCTCCAGTCGCAGACTCTGCACATAGGAGAGCGGTGATTTGCCGAGAACGCTCTGCATTCGGCGCGCAAGCGTTCTCTTGCTGGCCCCCGCAGCTTTTGCGGCGTCATCCAGTGAAAAGGGACGTGCAAGCTTCGCTCGCGCCCAACCTTCGAAGCGCTGAACGATGGGATCGGAGTGCACCATATGGTCCGTTAGGGCATAAAGGGATTGTGACAGCCTGGAATCGGCTATTAGATATTTCGCCGTCAAAGAAGCGAGCTGCGGACTGACGCTTCGCACCAGCCAAAGTGCAAGATCCATGTGACTGAGAGCCGCCCCCGCAGTCACGAAGCGGCCCGATTTCACGATCATGTTCGATTCATCCAGCAGCACGTTGGGATACCGCTTGCGAAACAGTGGGGCCAGCCACCACGTCGTCGTTGCGTGCTGCTGGTCAAGCAGACCCGACTCGGCCATTACAAAAGTCCCGATGCAGGCAGCCGTCATGGTTGCGCCGCCGCGGGCCCATTTTTGAAGCACGCTGGCCGCATCCCGAATATCAGGCCGGGCAAGAGCGGTCTCCAGGGGACCGGGCATCTTGAAACCTATTGCTGGGACCACTACGCAATCCGGCGTCTTGGTGCCAATCGCATGGACTGGGACGCTGAGGCCCTGCGAGGTCTTGATCGCCTTTCGCACCCCCACAATCCGCAGCTCAAATGGAGACACCCCAAGTCCAGACATCGCAATCAATTCATTCGCGGTCTGAAACGCATCCAGAACAGCAGATAAGCCCAAATCAAAGACGCCATCGAGAACCAATACATTGATACGCATGGCAATAACGATACTAAAAATGGCGTTCTTGCCCATAGCGAAAAATTGGTATCGGCCCTAAGCTCAAATCAGCCATTTTTGGCTAAAAGGAGTTTGTGATGCTTACGCTTAGTTTGTTTGCCCGCCTGGAAGCAAAGCCAGGCAAGGAAAATGAAGTAGCTGAGTTCCTGAAGCAAGGGCTCCAGCTCGCCAACCAGGAATCAACAACCCCACTGTGGTTTGCATTGCGCCTTGGGCCAACGACGTTTGCCATATTCGATGCATTTAAAAATGAAGCGGACCGGCAGAGCCATCTCAACGGCCCTATTGCCAAGGCTCTCATGGCAAACGCGGCGACTCTGTTGGCAGTGCCTCCGGTAATCGAAAAGATGGAAGTGTTGGGTGCCAAGGTTTCGGCATAAATCACATCTTCAACGGAGGCACGATGAAGGCACTGCAGCGGAACATCCTCGATGGCATCGGCAACACCTCGCTCTTGCCCTTGCGCAAGATTCTGCCCAGCAACGGCGCCCGCATTCTGCTGAAGATCGAGAGTGAGAACCCCACCGGCAGCATGAAAGACCGGATGGCGCTCGCCATGATCGAAGCGGCAGAAGCGGACCGGCGCCTCCCAAAGAATGGCGCCGTCGTCGAATATACCGCCGGCAGCACCGGCGTCTCCCTCTCGCTGGTCTGCGCGGCCAAGGGACATCCGCTGTACATCGTGAGTTCCGATGCCTTCTCCAAAGAGAAGCTCGATCACATGGAAATACTGGGTGCGCGGCTCCAGATTCTGCACAGTGAGAGCGGAGGCATGACCGAGAAGCTTACTCGAGACATGATCGAAGCCGCCCGCGTTATCACCGAAAAAACTGGAGGTTTCTGGACGGATCAACTGAGAAATGAAGACCAGCTATCGGCCTATCACAAGATGGCGGAGGAAATCTGGAGTCAGACAGACGGACAGGTTGATGGCTTTGTCCAGATGGTGGGCACGGGAGGGTCGTTTCGCGGTATCTCGGAAGGCCTGCGTCGCCACAATAAGAAGGTCAGGAGTGTGGCCGTGGAACCGGCGGAATCGCCGGTTCTGTCGGGAGGCAAAACCGGCTCTCACAAGATTGAGGGTGTCGGTGCGGGTTTCGTGGCGCCGCTCTGGCAAACAGGCCTTGCCGACCAGATTGATCTGGTTTCCACCGAGGAGGCGATGGCTATGGCGTTTCGCTTAGCCCGTGAAGAAGGCGTCTTTGGGGGAACTTCGACCGGCGGAAATGTCGTCGCTGCTCTGCGGTTAGCGGAACAACTTGGGCCGGGTTCGACCATCGTCACGGTCATGTGCGACACGGGAATGAAGTATTTGAAAACCTATGGAAGCAAACTGAGCCGAGGAGCGTAACTGCTCATTCATTCAGGCTAAACTCTTCTTCGCCGATAAATTCTGAAAGGTTTGAGGACTGTTTAACAATTAGTCCTACTGTTCCGGATAGGTGAACCTAAAACCTGCCTGCCGCTCCAGAAGCTACAATGAAAAGCAGCAAAGTGCCGCTTCAGTTTGCACTAGCGGCATTCTCCGAGGACTCCTTGTTGGAGTCAGCCAGAGATAAGTATCTGATTTGGTCGTTCAGCGTTGACCAGTCGTCAAGCACTCTTCTAAAGTCGGTGTAAATTTCCGCAAAAAGTAGCATGACCCACATACAAGCAGGCACAATGCACCACCAACGTCTGACACTCGGTACCACTGCAGAACTGATCAATATGTAAACTCCTGTAGTTTGTAAATTGAGCCTCAGAGCGCTATGCACGTTCCAGGCAAAATCTTGCTTGTCTGGTTCTCTAACGACCATCCGATAATGGTGGTACCACTGTTGCCAGTCCGCATCATCAATATCACTATTAGCCTTTTCAGCGTTTAAGTCATTGAGTGCTTGTGCCTGTTGCGCCTCTGGAAGATGCGCGATGAAATCACGCTTCATCTCGAAAATAGACCATGGAATGAAATGCGAATCATTCGGGGCCTTCGCTCCCAAATGCTCTCTTACAAGCTTACGCCACCGCGGGTTTCGCCATGGCGCAATGTCATACTGGGACGAATACTTGTAGGTAAAACCTCCAATCGCACCTCCAATTGCCCCGAAAAACGAATTCAAGAACGTCGTCAAGCTGATTCCGATCACAAAAGCAGTCACGATGATGAGTGCCAGCTTAGTGTTATATCCCAGGAATCCCAATCGGAAAAACCACTCAAAGGCCCAGGGTTTGGCAAGATGGAAAACCAAGAGAGCAACAAAGCCTGGAATAATTGCTCCAATAAAGGAAGCAAGCTTATCGAGTGGATACTTTGATAGATCCATGATCGTGTTAGGGTAGAACTGTCCCGTGGAAAGCACAATAGCAATCAAAGCCTTAGCCGCTGTTGCGGCGTATGTCCGATATGGTTTGGCTAATTTCCTACCGCTATGGCACACTTTAAACCGTGAAGCTACTAAGGTATATCGAACTGAAGAGCGGCCACTCCGACGATGGTCCCGCTTGGATTGCATACGTCCAGCAATCCAAGACTGGTCGAACCCTGTACTTCAACGGCCGCGGATTGATGAAGCTCAAAGGACAGCAGCGTGAGGCAGATGGCGGCAATTATGTTGATATGGAGACTGGCGAATCGTTTTGGGTTTCTGGGGTCAAGAAGAATGGGCAAGACCGCCACTGGTCTGGATCAGGAAAAGTTCTTGTAGAAGCCGCAGCCGTAGCGGAATATCTCGAGACCATCAGAGCCAAGACTCTGGATACATCGCGTTGTGAGGTGACAAACTCCATCTGCCAGACCGATATCAAGAGGCTCTCGCAACTGGCGAATGCCCCCGCCAAAGGATGGCCTCTTGATCCAGATGAACAAACTCCATACTCATTCCGTCGCAACGTGACATCCACGAAATAGCGACCTGGAAATCTGCATGCCTCCCAAAGAGAAAAATTTTGAAACAGCAAGAACGCAGAAGTGGCGAGCAACTGCGTTGTGCCCGGAAGACGAGGGCACAATCAGTCACATCGAAGAATATGGGTGCTCCGTTGTGAACGTCGTAAGGACAAAATACGGTCTTGGATGGTCGTACACGATCGGCATTTTCGATACCGTGGGCAAACCTGAAATCATAACGGTCGGACTATTGCCCGAAACTGCGCACTTCGCGCTGAACAAAGCCGCGAAGCTGCTGCGGACCGGTGTTGATCTCACCCAGGGCCGTCACCATGATCTCATCGGAGAGGTTGACTGCGAGTTCCGCCCCGTTGACCAAAAGTGGGTGAAACAACTCATGAACTGGGCGGTCTGGTACTACGACGGTGCTGACTTTCCTGTGTTGCAGGCGGTATATCCCGATCGAAAGAATCTTTTTCCGGAAGACGAAGGCTTTGATCGCGCGTTTGAGCAGCCGCTGATGCAGCCCTCGGCTCCCATGATGAAAGCCGAGAATGACTTTTGGGCGTCGACGGATCCGGCAAGCAGCCTGTTCAACTGGAAATTTCCAGATCCTCCACACACTGGAGTCTTTCTCTCTGAGACTGTCCATAAGGGAACCGAGCCGGTCACATTCGTCTCACACGATGCTGAAGATGGCGCCTGGCAGTTTTTCGGCGACAGCATGACCGATGGAGGCGGGCCCGTGATCTCCTGCTTTCACCATCCCATCGACCGCGACCCAAGCCTGGCTGAATTGGCCGACCTGCCTTTAGGCTGGTTTGCCGAGCGCGATAAGGTCGGGGAACCGTGGATTCGAAGAAAGCACCTCCCAGACGACGAGCGTAATTGATCACCGTACTTGGAGCCGTATTTCTTCGTGTCCTTTGTGGTTATACTTCGTGACCTTTGTGGTAAAAGCAGAAAATGTCAAGCTTTCAATGCCGCTATAATGCCACCCTGGGGTTAAATCCGTGCTCATCCGTGCTCATCCGTGGCAAAAAGATTCACAATGATACCATTCTGATATCAAAAAGCTGATTTCCGCCAATTGTGCGTCATCATTGTCCTCAGGTGTCCCTGGAAGGGATACCGGAAAGGATATCTATGAAAATCGCACAGCTTTTTGGAGTA
>Ga0207130_1026_pt3 | contig 54169 bp, 42 predicted proteins | sample Alteio_BWMinHeat_16_FD_153545 | JGI IMG/M metagenome (GOLD analysis project Ga0207130, IMG submission 153545) | Enriched cells from forest soil in Barre Woods Harvard Forest LTER site, Petersham, Massachusetts, United States -... | ecosystem: Environmental > Terrestrial > Soil > Temperate forest >... | reverse complement strand
AGCGTCTTCGGACTTCGCCAGTTTATCGAATCAAATCAGCCTAGAACTTATAGATCAAATCAAACTGCAGACGATTTAAGTAGGGATCCTGTCTTCCGGCCGGCAATCCGGGCGCCAGGGATGAATTCTGCAAGTTACGATTCAACGTGCGGCCAATCCACCAGTTGAATGCGGCTGTGGTGTTGCTGCGGAGAAGCCAATTTACATAGAAACGATTCGCCAGCACGTTGGTCGGGGCGCGCAGTTCGCTTTCATTAAACTGTGAGATAACCGCATCCTGCTCGATGCGCATCCAGTTATAGCCGATCTGCACGTCGTTTCTTTGCTTCTGCGCTCCGATGTTGGTATCGAACCAGTAGCCTTTGTTCTGCCGGGAAGGAGCAACGGCGCTCCGCCGGGCCCGCAGATTCTGCTCGTACTCTGCAGTCACGTGCCAGGGAAAATGTGTCCAGGGAGTGAGGATGGTGTTGTCCCAGATGAAATTCGCATACTCGAATCCAGAGATGAAAGCGCGTCTCTGTGCTGCTCCCGTGCCGGCGATGAAGGTTGCATTGGTGAGCGAATTGGCGCTGTTTAATACGCGCACCGCTGGAGTAAGGGGCGGAGGAAGCGGCGTGCCCACAGCCGGAGTCAACGGATTCTGAATGCAACCGGTCGAGGCCGCGCTGGCGCAAGGCAAAACCGGGAGTGCAGCTTGCGCGATCGGGTCGGCGCCGTTCCAGTTCAGCACAGTCGCGGACGGAGTTGAGGTCCAGATTTTTGCCGGTTGCAACCTCAATACCGCCTGGCCGCCGAGCGCGTTGGAATCCACACCACGATTGACGTTCGTGCCTACAAGACCGCCGGCGACTTCGTTGAAGAGCAATTGCATTCCTTCGAAAGAAACATTTTTGACGACGGGATTATTGAAATCCCAGGAGAATTTTTCGGTAAAGCCTTCAGGATTCAAATCGGGATCGAAAGTAAGATCGGTGTGCTCCCAGTCATAGGCAAACTTGCCGCCGGTAAGCTTGATCCATTTGGCAGCTTGCGGTTGGAAAATAATGTAGCCGCGATCAAAGCCAACGGCCTTACGTTCGAAAAAATTCGTGAATGTTTCGTTGGTGGAAGTGGGGTCGGCCAAAGAGGCTGTGCCGTTGACGTTCGCTCCAGAGGCGACGTAGATGCCGCCGATGAAATCCTCTCCCAACTTTCCTTCCACGCCCAGCCGCAGGCGAACGCGAGCGCGATTGCGCGCAACGCAGGCTGCGCAGCCGCTGTAGTTCTGAAAGATGCTGTCGGAGCGAAGGCGAACATCTCCGCTGATGCGGAAACGGGACAAGACATTCTGGATTCCGCCGATCTGCTTTTGCAGCTCTTTGTCAGTAGTTGTCTCCTGCCCCACGCTGGTTTGCAGCTTGGCGATGTCAGTCTTGAGGGCCACAACTGCTGTGTTGGCTTGCTCAGAAGCGGTCTCGGCAGTGGCAGCCTGGGTTTGGGCCTGACTGGCGGTCTGCTTTGCCTGGACGTAATCCTGCTGAAAGTGCGCCCATTGCTGGTCGCGCTGCTTCAGATCTTCTGTGAGTTGTTGGATTTGCTGTTGTTGAGTTGTGACGGTTTTTTCAAGCTCTTGCAGCCTGGTCAACGCAGGGTCGCCAGCACTGGCCGTTTTAGATCGCCGCCGGGCTTTGCTCTTTCCTGGGTTTGCCTGCGCGTGCAAAAGTACAGGCACGGCAAGCAAGAAAAGTACTGCAAGTTTTTTCATATGGCCTCTCGGAACGGGTAGTTTTTTCTTAGTGCAAAAGGAACAGGCGTATAAATTCACGGATGAGTATTGTTAAAACGATGTAAGCGTGTTTTCTGTGCGCAGGCCTGCCTTTGTTTAGGCAAGGCCGCAAAATGGGAGTTTTTTGCCAGGAAAGAGTCAACAACAAGATTGAGGCTGTGAAGTAGACTTCATGATCAGGCTTCAACCTCATATTCTTTGATTTTTGGGATTGCATCCAGATAGACAGGCGCCGGCGTAGGTACCGGGCTGCCATTGCCAATGAACTCGGAGACAAAATCGCTTGCCGGGTGTTTATAAATTTCTTCAGGCGTGCCAATTTGTTCGATTCTGCCGTGGTTCATAATCACGATGCGGTCGGCGATTTCCATGGCCTCATCCTGGTCATGGGTAACAAAAACCGTGGTAATCGCCATCTGCTGATGGAAGAGACGCAACCAGCGACGCAGCTCTCTTCGGACTTTGGCGTCTAGCGCTCCAAAGGGTTCATCGAGCAAAAGCACCTTGGGCTCAACCGCCAGCGCCCTGGCCAGAGCAACCCGCTGCCTTTGTCCGCCGGAGAGCTGTGAAGGCAAACGCTTCTCGAGTCCGCCGAGTTGAACAAGATCCAACAGCTCCAAAACCCTTTCGCGGATCTGAGTATTGCTCAAGCCAAGCTTTTTTTTGCGCACCTGTAATCCAAAAGCTACGTTCTGCAGGACGTTCATATGCTTGAACAGTGCGTAATGTTGAAAGACAAATCCAACTTGCCGGTTCTTGGGACCAATGTTGGTCATATCTTCTTCGCCAAAGAATACCGATCCGCTGTCTTGCGTCTCCAGCCCGGCAATTACGCGCAGCAAAGTCGTCTTCCCGGAGCCGGAGGGCCCTAGCAGAGCCAGCAACTCGCCGGCGCGGATGTCGAGGCTGACGTTTTCGGAAGCCACAAAGGTTCCGAATTTCTTGTGGATGTTGCCGAGATGGATTGGAATGACGGTTAGCATTACGTTTTACTCCGGAAAATGAAATCGCTGTACAGATCGGTGGTGATCCAGCGTTCGGCCATGGCCTTGAGCACCAGGCTGGCCAGGGCGAAGAGCGCCAGGATGGCAGCGATGCTGAACGCGGCTGCGGTGGCGTATTCGTTGTAGAGAAGCTCAACGTGCAGCGGGGCAGTATTGGTCTCTCCGCGAATATGACCGGAGACGACAGAAACCGCGCCGAACTCTCCGATGGCGCGGGCCGAGCACAAAATGACCGCATAAAACAGGGCCCAGCGAATATTAGGCAGGGTCACACGCCAGAAAATCTGCCACCCGGAGGCGCCAAGAGTCACTGCTGCCTCTTCTTCTTCGTGGCCCAGGGCTTCCATCACCGGCATCAGTTCCCGGGCGATGAAAGGAAAGGTCACAAAAATCGTAGCCAGCAAAATACTGGGCCAGGCGAAGATGATCTTAATGTCATGCTGCTGCAGCCAAACCCCGAACCATCCCTGGGCGCCGAACAGGAGCACGAAGACCAACCCCGAGATGACCGGGGAAACGGAGAATGGCAGGTCTATCAGGGTTACGAGAAAACTCTTTCCCCGGAAAGAGAATTTTGTAATCGCCCAGGCGGCAGCCAATCCGAAGAGCAGATTTAAGGCAACTGCGATAGTTGAGGTAAGTGCGGTCAGCTTGAAAGCAGCGACCGCATCGGGATGATTGATGGCCTGCCAAAAGACAGACAGGCCCTTGGACAGCGCCTCCACGAATACGAATGCCACAGGGACCAATACCAGGAGCACCACGAAGAGACTTGCCGTACCAATAAGCAGAATGCGGGCCCACAGTGGATCGCGATGCACAACACGGCCAAACTCCTGGGTAAGAAGTTTGGTTGGGGTTTCCGCGAATATGACCTGACTCATAATCCCGCGTGCCGGAAAGCTGCGGCCCTCCCATGTTGATAAAAATTAATGAAGAGCAGTATGGAAAAAGAGATAACCAGCATGATGACGGCCAGCGCCGTAGCCCCGCTATAGTCGTACTGGTCGAGCTTGGTGATAATCAACAAAGGAGCGATCTCAGTACGAAAAGGCAGATTGCCCGAGATGAACACCACCGAACCGTACTCGCCGGCGCCACGCGCAAAAGCAAGCGCAAAGCCCGTCAGGAGAGCCGGTAATATCTCTGGAACCAGGATCCGCCAAAATGTATGCCATCGGTTGGACCCCAATGTGGCGGCTGCTTCTTCCAATTCAGGATCCACAGCCGCTAGTACGGGCTGGACCGTCCGCACCACAAAGGGCAATCCAGTAAAAACGAGCGCGACTACAATCCCGAGAGGAGTAAACGCAACTTTGATTCCCAGCGGGGCAAGCCATTTCCCGATCCATCCGTGAGGAGCATACATCTGCGTCAAGGCAATGCCGGCCACGGCGGTGGGAAGCGCAAATGGGATATCCACCAGGGCATCTATGATTCTTTTTCCGGGAAATTTATAGCGCACCAAGACCCAGGCGATAAGGACTCCGAAGGCTGCGTTCACAGCGGCTGCGATAACGGCCGTACCAAAGCTCAGGCGGAGTGAAGCCAAAACGCGCGCCGAAGTTGCCGTTAAGTAAAACGCGTGCCACCCCATGGTGAACGTCTTGGCAAAAAGCCCCAGCAATGGAATCAGTATCATCACCGTTAAATAAGTGAGAGCAAATCCCAGGGTAAGACGAAAACCGGGCAGCACGCGTTTTGGTTTAATCTGCGTCATTTCTATAAGGGCTACTTCCCCCCCGGTGTGTATATCTGGTCGAATATTCCGCCATCGGCAAAATGCTTGGCCTGCGTCTGCCGCCAGGTTCCATACAGAGATTGGAATGTGAACAGATGTAAGTTCCCAAATTGTGACGCGTGCTTCGCCAGTACGCTCTTATTCACGGGACGATAGAAGTTTTGCGCTATGATTTCCTGCCCTTGGTCTGTGTAGAGAAAAGACAGATAGCCTTTAGCGACTTCTGCTGTCCCTTTTTTGTTGACCACCTTATCTACGACAGCTACCGGCGGCTCGGCCAGAATGCTCTCCGACGGGGAGATGATTTCAAACTTATCGGGCCCAAATTCCTTCAACGCCAGGTGAGCTTCATTCTCCCAGGCGAGCAGAACATCGCCGATTTCACGCTCGGCAAAGGTTGTGGTTGAGCCGCGCGCGCCCGAATCCAGAACGGGAACATTCTTATAAAGTGCGGTCACGAAGTCGCGGGCTTTGGCCTCATCGTTTCCGTTTTTGCGATACGCGTAGCCCCAGGCCGCAAGATAGCTCCACCGCCCGCCGCCTGAGGTTTTGGGATTGGGAGTGATGATCTGGACGCCGGGTTTAATTACATCCGGCCAATCTTTTATGTTTTTTGGATTTCCTTTGCGTACCAGGAAGACGATGGTCGAGGTGTAGGGTGCGCTGTCGTTAGGAAATTTAGTTTGCCAATCTTGTGGGAGAAGACCTTTATCGGCGAGAGCGTCAATGTCATACCCCAAACCGAGGGTCACCACGTCAGCCTCAAGACCGTCAATGACGGCACGCGCCTGCTTGCCGGAACCACCGTTAGAGAGATCGATGGTGACATCAGTGCCGGTTTTTTTCTTCCACTCGGCAGCAAATGCAGGGTTGATTTGTTGGTACAGCTCACGCGTGGGATCGTAAGAAACATTCAGCAACTTCACTTGCGTTTGAGGCTTGTCTGCTGCCGATATCAAAAATCTGCTTGCTGCTGCCAGGAATACCCCAGCTACCAGTAAGACAGGTATAAAAATCTTCAAAACCGTTTTCATTCCCCAAGGCTCCAATGAATTCGTTTCTTATCAGCTAAAAAGCACAACGGCCTAGAGCGCTGCTCCAGGCCGTTGAGGATTCATGATTGCGATTCAGGAAGTTACTTCAACATCGTATGGCTCTCCCATCGCACCATTCGCTCCGCAACGGCTGGCGACAACAACAACACGCTGCCATGCTGGTCCGGGTGCGATTTTGGGCTGCCATTTTCATAACTATTTCCGCTTATGTATCAGGGTGTTGCCGGTTAAATCTCTTAGAAATCTTTCTGCAAAACTAAAAACCCACTCGTTTCGTTTGCGAGTGGGTCTCTAAAATCTTTATTTATAAAGAAATCAGGTGAGTTCCCACAGCGCCGTTGACACACAACACACAGCCATACAACAACAGCGCTCTTCGATTGAACTCACACCAATCATGATGGCTAAGGCTAAATGAAGCTCGGCAGATTGTCAAACTCCCAGAATCGGGCCTTACGCGTGCCTGCCGCATTCCATTGAGATCACCCAGCTTTTGAGGGATGGCTTATTTCAATAATAAGCCTTTTATAATCAATAACATACTAAGATTCCAACGATGTTAAAGCCGGTCTAAAAATCGGCTTCATGACCCATGAAGAGCAACTTTTGGTATTGAATTTGCTTCAAAATAACCTTATAATACTTAGTTTTTTAGCAGTAGTTTGGAAGCACAGAAGCGCCTTGAATTCTGTTTCAAAAACAACCGTTGGTAACCAGTTCAAAAGAAAAAATTTACGGGTTCTGTGAATCCAATAGGGCTCTTCTGGAATCCAATCTGTACGGCTCTTTCATAAATTACTTAATTTTAAGGTGGAATAAATAAATCATGGCAAAACGTCGCGGAAATCCTAACTGGGGCAAGCCGGAGCCGATTGGCCCGATTATCCCCGTCGTAACCTCTTTCGAGCAGGCTGTAAAAGAGTTTAAGCTGTCCCCTGACCAGTATCAGCGCTCTATTCGCTTGCGCGAGTGGGCTCGCCGGAACAAGAACTCCAAGTACATTCCTGAACCGTTGCTTCAGGCTTGGGGTTTTGAAATCGAGAACACTCTGTAAACAAACTACCGAATCATAAAGGCCGTCTGCGGACGGCCTTTTTCATTTGCGCTCTCCGCGTTTACCCGCTTGAGCAGATCTAGTCTCCCCTCAACTGCAAAAAAGCCGTACTATAGTACGAAGCTGATGGGAGTTTTCGGCATGACTTCGATGACGCTGCCCGCTTTCGACAACCGGGAAATTCTGGCAATCGTCGTAGGGGCCAGCTTTGCGGCCGGACTCAATGTTTATGCCACTGTCGCCACCCTCGGCCTGCTTGGGCATTTCGATGTTGTTCCCCTGCCGCCCTCATTGCACGTCTTAACGAGCTGGTGGGTCATAGGGCCAGCGATGGCCATGTTCGTAGTTGAATTCTTTGCCGATAAAGTCCCTGCCTTTGACTTGGTGTGGAATGCACTGCACACTTTTATCCGCATACCCGTGGCCGCACTCATGGGATACGCCGCAACATCGCAGCTTTCTCCACAAGCGCAGCTTTTCAGTGCACTGCTGGCAGCCGCAATTGCTTTTGCCGCGCACAGCGGAAAATTTGCGGCCCGGGCAGCGGTAACGCCCTCGCCTGAACCAGCCTCTAACATTGCGCTTAGCGTGGGAGAAGATGCCATTGCGATTGCGCTTACCTGGTTTGCCACGGCCCATCCCTATATAGCGGCAACGCTTGTTGCTATTGCTCTGATCATAGTGATTGTGTTGGTCCATCTGGTCTGGAAGGCCATGGTCAAGCTGTTCCGCGGCCTGCGAAATCAATTTGCAAAGTGGGCGTTGGTCTAAAAGTGCTTCGTGGCCAAAGCGGGGCTGCTGCGCCTTCGTGTCCTTGGGCTCACCGCTCTTTTCGGCGCTGCTCTGACTAGCCACATTGCCCTCCGGCTGCTATAGTTTTGCTTCTAACTCTTAAGGCTATACGCGATTGATTGCCCTAATCTACAAAGACAAGGACATATAACTTCATGGTTCGTCTGGTTCCACGTGAAACTAAGTTCTTCGAGATGTTTGCTGCCATGTCGGCCAATCTTATGCAGGGTGCAGTACTGCTGAAACATATTCTCGACACGATGGAAAATGTTGAAGTGCGCGTACAGCAATTGCATGACATTGAGCACGTGGGTGATGACATTACCCATTCGATTCTCACCAAACTCAATTCGACTTTCATTACACCTTTTGACCGGGAAGACATTCACCGGCTGGCGACATCGCTGGATGATGTTCTGGATTTTATCCATGCGGCTGGGGAACGGCTGGTGATGTACAAAATTCTGACTGCACCGCCTTCGTCATCAGAGCTGGCGCAAGTGATCATCAAACAATGCGAGGAGCTGTCCAAGGCGGTTTCGCTGCTGGAAAAACACGATCATGTCCTGGAGCACTGCGTGGAAATCAACCGCCTGGAAAATGAAGCGGACACCATTGCCCGTGATTCCATTGCCCGGCTGTTTGAACGCGAAAAAGATCCGATTACGTTGATCAAGATGAAAGAGTTGTACGAAGTGCTGGAGACTGCCACTGACAAAGCAGAAGATGCAGCTAATGTACTTGAAACCGTAGTCCTGAAGAGCGCCTGATCCCAGTTCTGACCGAGGTCGAACTTTTTGCATCTGAACAGTACACTGATTCTTACCGCCGTCACCGTCCTGGTGGCATTGTCTTTTGATTTCATCAATGGGTTCCATGATGCAGCCAACAGCATTGCCACAGTCGTCTCTACTCGAGTACTTTCACCCAAGCTAGCGGTGGTATGGGCCGCTTTTTTCAATTTCGCGGCTGCGTTTGTGTTGGGGATCGCGGTGGCCAAGACCATCGGCAAGGGCTTGATCGACTTACACCATGTAACCCAGTTTGTGGTGCTTGCGGGATTACTGGGCGCCATTATCTGGGACCTGATGACCTGGTATTGGGGGCTGCCCACTTCTTCCTCGCATGCGCTGATCGGCGGATATGCCGGCGCAGCTATTGCCCGCGGTGGTTTCAGTGTAATTATTCCTGCGGGATGGAACAAAACGCTAATCTTTATCATCGTCTCTCCTTTGTTGGGATTTCTGCTCGGTCTGGGACTGATGGTGGCCACCTCGTGGATTCTGCGCCGCGCGACTCCGCGGCAAGTAGACCGATGGTTTCGCTGGCTGCAATTGGTATCTTCGGCCGGAGTCAGCCTGGCACATGGCGGCAATGACGCTCAGAAAACCATGGGGATCGTGGCGGGTGCGCTCTTTGCAGGCGGTTACATCACTCAAACTGAGATGAATACCGACTGGGGCCCCTTTCACTATCCCATTATTTTTGGCGCGTATATCGCCATCGCTCTAGGAACCTACTTCGGGGGATGGCGCATTATTCGCACCATGGGAACAAAAATCACCAAGCTCAAACCTGTGGGCGGATTCTGCGCCGAAACCGCCGCCGCCATCACCCTGATGGGCACGGCGTTGACCGGAATCCCGGTGAGCACCACGCATACGATTACCGGCGCGATTGTGGGAGTAGGATCAACGCAGCGCGTCTCCGCTGTGCGCTGGGGAGTTGCTCGGCGCATCGTCTGGGCATGGGTGCTGACTATACCTGCCGCGGCGCTCATGGCCGCAATTGTTTTTTGGCTCATCCGATTGGTGCATCGCGGAGCGTAAGCGTTCAGCGAAAGCTTTCCCGATGCGTTACAATTTTTGGCATGCTCAGACCTATTAGCGATGAATTGCTGCAGCCCGGTTATTACATAGGATGGGGGACACTGGCCTTGATCAACGCCGGAATCGCCCAGGGGAAAAACCGCAGTGGACTTCTTTGGTTCATCCTCTCGATCCTCTTTGGCCCGCTGGCTACATTTATTCTGGTACTGCTGCCAAAGGCATAACTTTTACGCTAATTTGACTGCGAAGCTGCTGGCATGCCAGCAGCTTCGCAGGTTAAATTGTTCATCCCTTCACGCAGACCACCTGCTTGAGCGTGTACACAATCTCAACCAGATCTTTCTGCGCTTCCATCACTGCCGAGATGGGCTTGTAGGCGCCGGGAGTTTCATCAATCACATCGGCATCCTTGCGGCATTCCACGCCCGCAGTGGCCGCCGCGTGATCGGCCAGCGTGAATTTACGCTTGGCTTGGCCGCGAGACATGGCACGGCCTGCGCCGTGGCTGCAGCTCATGAAGCTTTCCGGATTCCCCAAACCGCGCACGATGAACGACTGCGCCCCCATGCTGCCGGGGATGATGCCCATATCACCTTCACGCGCACGCACGGCGCCCTTGCGGGTCACCATGACGTTCTGGCCGTAGTGGTTCTCCCAGGCAACGTAGTTGTGGTGGCAGTTCACCGCCTCCACGTTGGCATTGAAGACAGGCACTTCGCCGCTCTCGCGCACCGCGCGGATGATGTTGCTCATCATCAACTGGCGGTTGGAGAAGGCGAAGTCCTGCGCCCACTTCACGGCGAAGCAGTAGTCGTGGAAGTGCTCGGTGCCCTCGGGCAGGTAGGCCAGGTCCTCATCGGGAAGGTTAATCATCCACTTGCGCATATCTTCCTTGGCAAGCTGAATGAAGAACGTCCCGACGCGGTTGCCCACGCCACGCGATCCGCTGTGCAGCATGAACCAGACGTTCTGGCTTTCATCGAGGCAAACTTCGATAAAGTGGTTCCCTGTTCCCAGCGTGCCCAGGTGGTTCACCGTGTTGGCGTGCTTGGCGCTCAGCTTGGGATACTTGGCGGTAATCTGCTCGAATCCTTCCTTGAGCTTGCCCCAGATATCCTGCGCCGGCGCGGGAATCTCGTACCATGCGCCGCGGTCTCCAGGGCCTCCGTTGTTGGTGCGTCCGTGGGGCACGGCCTTCTCGATCGCCGAGCGGATCTTGGCCAAGTTGTCGGGCAGGTCGCGGGCGTTCAGGCTGGTTTTGACTGCCATCATGCCGCAGCCGATATCCACGCCAACGGCGGCGGGAATGATCGCGCCCTGGGTGGGAATCACGCTGCCCACCGTCGCACCGATGCCCCAGTGCACGTCGGGCATGGCGGCCATCCACTTGTAGATGAACGGCAAGCTGGCGACGTTGAGCAACTGCTTTTCGGCAGAGGCCTCCAGGGCAACGCCGCGCGTCCAGGCCTTGATAGGGACGCCGTGTTCGGGTTTGATTACGTTGTACAGTTTTTCAGTCATAAACTTTCACTTCCATTGTTTTTGAGCTCTTAGCTCTTAGCTTTTGGCTCTTAGCTTTTGGCTTTTGGCTTCAAATGCATTCCTCAGAATTGGTCACCTATCCGGTTTCTACTTGCCCCCACTTGCTGGATAGTCGGTTTCAATGCTAAGTCATTAAAAATAAATGACATATACCAACATTTACCCTCACTTGCTGGTAGTGGCGTTCCAATTCACTAATAACCACTGCACCCTCCGCTTCTGGCTCGCGCTCTCCCCAATCCACTAACTCAAGACGCACCCCAAGAAAATGATAAGCGACAACGCCTTGAAGACAAGCGGTTTGATACCGTTTTGATACCCCTTTTCATAGCCAAGGCGCTGCAAAAGGAAGCAGCTTTTGCCAAAAGAACATACTGGCAGAACCATTTGCAGTTTCTTTTTAGTTGTTGAGATTTGCGTAGGAAAATGCGCCGAGGATACCGCTTTGATCTAGCTGCGATAATTGGACGCCCGGGTGCCCGCAAAGCCGGATTGGGGCTCTGTTGGCCTACGCAATAAGGTTTGCGATGTTTGTTTCATGGGCGTTTCCTACGCGAGTATGAGAATAGCACAACAAAAGCAAACCACAAAGGACACTAAGGATGAACCACAAAGGGCACAAAGGAATGTGCTCAAATTTCGAGTTTCCAGCCTGTTTTCCTTCGTGCCCTTCGCGGTTAAGTTTTTCCTTCGTGTCCTTTGTGGTTTAACGTAAATCACTGTTCGCTGCTGTAGCTGATCTCGAGCGTGCGGCTGCGGATACAGGCAACGGCCAGTGCGACCGACGCCAGCAGCAGAAGCCCTAACACGGTGGCCCAGGCGGCGACGGGTTCGGTGACTACGGTAAGCAGGGCAAGGATGCCATCCGAGGGGGCGTTCACCGGACAGAGGTGCTTGAGATAGAACGACACGCTCAATCTCTGCAGCATGGCGGGGAAAACCCCGCTGAAGGTCTCCCACCCCAGCATGACGATTCCGGGAATAACGGGGTTCTTGAATATGATGGTGAGCGTCAGGAAGATCGCCCCATAACCGATGCAGGCCAGAGCGGTGATGCCGAGATATGCCGCAAGTTGCTCGAGGCCGGGACCGTGGAAGACATAGTCGTATCCCCGGGCGGCGAAGTGCCAGTACACCAGTGAAAACGAAAGCAATACGCCCGCACCAAACAGTACGGTGGCCATCAGGGCCCCCGCTAGAAACTTACCGATGATCAGCAGTTCGCGCCGGAGTGGGGCAAGAAACGAGTAGTGCAGCGTGCGCTGCACGATCTGTCCGCGAAACAGCCAGGTGAAGATTCCCATGACGCCGAAGAATATTCCCAGGCGCAGGTAATAAAGTTGGAAGATGGCGGCTAGCACGGTGGTCTCTTCGTCCAGGCTGCAAGGCAGGCAGCCTGGGCTTCGGAGGGCATCAATCGCCAGGATTACAACCGGGCCGAAGGCGAGCAGGTAAACCCATATCGCACGCCGGGTGAAGAGATTGCGTTTCAGTTCCTGCTGCGCGACCACCATCACCTGATAGCCCCAGAGCCGCCAGGGCTGACTGGTGATCCATGTGCGCAGGCCTGAGCTGTTGCTCACCTGACTCATATGCGCTCTCCATCGGAACCGATTAAATACTGATACACCGAATTCACATCATCATCGGCGGGCGCCACGGCTTCGATCTGCATGCCATCTTCGACGATGAGGCGGTTCAGCAGCGAATAGAACTCGTCGGCGTTGGTGGTGCGAATCAAGATGCCTTTGCCATCGAGTTGCAGCTTGGCTTCGACCGCGTGGTTCTGGGCAAAGACGCGCGAGGCCAGCAGCTCGGGCTGGGCGCAGCGAACCAGAATCTGCATAGGATGCTCTTTGACTTCGGTGCGGACATCGGGAATCTTGCCTTCGGCCACGATATATCCGCTGCTGATGAGCACAACTTCATCGGAAATCCGATCCACCTCATGCAGGATGTGGCTCGAGATCACAACATGCATGCCCTCTTTGCCCAAGGCCTCGAATAGCGCCATGGAAGCGGCGCGCGCCCGGGGATCGAGACCATTCAGGGGTTCATCGAGAATGAGGACCGTAGGGTGATGGCTGATAGCCTGGGCCAAACGAATACGCTGGCGCATGCCTTTGCTGTATCCGGCAACTTTGCGGTCGGCGGCTTCGGTCAGCTCCACGCGCGCCAGAGCATCTTCAGTGAGGCGGCCGGCTTCCTGATGGTTGAAGCCGTGCAAGCGCAGCCAGTCGTGGATAAATTCGCGTCCGGTGAGGCCCGGCGGGAAGGAGTCAAACTGGGTGCAGTAGCCGAGAACACGGGCGAGCTTTTCCGGTTGCGAAGGAGCAATCCCCAGAACGCTGATGGCGCCGTTGGTGGGCCTGATGAGACCGGTCATCAGGTTCATAAGCGTGGTTTTTCCCGAGCCGTTGGGTCCCACCAGGCTTGTGACTCCGGCGGACAACGAAAGATTCACGCGGTTCACGCCCAGAACCTCGCCGTAGAACTTGGAGACGTTTTCGAACAGAATGCGATTTTGGGCAGGTGCGTTCATCCGCGCACGACCTCACGGGCCCGCAGGCGGCGGTTCAACAGCAACAAGCATAGTGAACAAACCACAAGAACAACCATCCAGGCCTGCCACAGTGGAATGGGCGGTGGTGGAAGCGGAACCATTGCGCCTGGAGGCAAGTGCGGATGTCTGGCGTGAGGATTCGCCGCCGCAACCTCCTGCCCTAAACGAAACAGGCTCGGCCATATCACGCCGAAGATGAGGTGAGCGATATTCAGAAGGTGTCCCCGGGTGGTGCTCAGAATGCCGTTGATCATCTCAGCAAAAGCTGCAGCCACAAAGAAGATGCCAAACAGAAATATGCTGGCCACAATACGCCAACGCACCCAGGCGGAGATGGCCAGCGACAGAAGAGAGATAACGATGATCCATAAAATACCGGAGAGGAAGATGGAACCCATCAACCAGTAGTTCTCCTTGAACCAGCCGGCTTCCGCCAGACCAGACTGCAACCCGAAAAGAAGCAGCACCGGCAACCACGTAATGGCTGAGAGCAGGAGGAAGAGCACACCCATCTTGCCCAGCACGTACTCGGCACGCGAGAAGGGACGCGAGAGATACAAAGGCAAGGCCTGGTTGGCCAGGTCAGGCGCCACCAATCCGGGACCGGCCCAGGCGGTGATGAGAAATGCCAGCATGCCTTGATTCATCAGCACCTGGCGAAAGAAACTAGGATCAATTTTGATTATTGGCCCCGTTCCTGACATCTGCAGCAGAGTGCGTGCCATGGGGCTGTGGCTCAGATAGATCAATGTGCCGGTAAGCAGCAGTGGTATCGCCGAAAGCACAACGAAGGCGGTAAACGGGCGCGAATCGAAGAGCGTGGAGAGCGAATAGCGCGTCAGCACCAGGAAGCGCGACCATTGCGCGGTAAGCTGGCCGTCGTAGCGGCGGTAGGTTCGTTTATAGACGGCCATGATCAGGTTCCTTTATTACGTTCGCAACACCTATCGATTGCAGCATGTTCCAATAAATTCCCACAATGGTCCTTGAACCTCAGGGGCTAAAGCCCACTCATGTATTGAGCTTTTGCGGCACGGATAAAATCCGTGCCCTGACATGTCTTCATGCCCAAAAAGGAGACGTAGCAAGCCACGTCTCTACCCATCATCCTGCCTGCACGCTGCGAGCCGACGTGGGTTCCTCCATGGCCCGCAGGAAAATATCTTCCAGCGAGTCACGGCGGTGGTTCATGCGCCGGATCTGTACGCCCTTTTCGGCGGCCAACTTATAGATTTGCCGCAGTTCAATCTCATTGGGCAAAACGATCTTCATGCGTCCGCGGCTGAAGAGGGCGCATTCGCAGCCCATGCCCTCGGCGGCTTCGGCGAAGGCGTTTTCATCGCCGATGGTCTCGAGTTCAAGGAACTTGCGGTTGGCCTTGCGCTCTTCCTCCAAGTTGCACAGCGCTGCGATGCGGCCGTCATTCAAAATCAAAACTTCGTCACAGCACTCTTCCACGTCGTGCAGCAGATGGGAAGAGAGAACGAGGTTCATTCCCGGCGTGTCGCGGATCTCGCGAATGAGCTGTAGCATGCGCAGGCGGGCCGGCGGATCGAGACCGTTGGTGGGTTCATCCAGAAGAAGCAGGTTGGGGCCGTGCGCGATGGCCTGCGCCAGCTTGGCCAACTGCTTCATGCCCAGCGAATAGGTCCCCAGCTTGCGGTAGCGGGCCTCGCCCAGTCCGACATAAAAGAACGCCTCGTGCGCGCGTTCCAGGGCTTCTTCCGCGGGCAATCCAGCAAGCTCGGCCATGTAGCGAACGAAACGCACGCCGCTCATGCCGGCAATGAAAGACTCGTTCTCGGGCATGTAGCCGATCATGCGGCGCACCGCCATGGCGTCGCTGCAAACGTCGCGGCCATGCACCCGCACGGTACCCTTGCTGGGTTTGTGAAAACCGAGAAGCGTATTGATGAAGGTGCTTTTGCCGGCGCCGTTGGGGCCTAACAAGCCAATGGCCTTACCATTGAGCGCTCCACTGAGACCGTGGAGGATTTCACGCCCGCCCAGGCTAACTGTAAGGCCGTCGAACTCGATAATTGGCAGCATTCGTTAGATTAGAACCGCGTTTTAAACCTCAGGGACTAAAGCCCGCGTTTTTCTGTGATCCTTAACGCACGGCTGAAGTCGTGCTCTTCCACGGTGGTTCTCACGCACCCTCTAAAGCCACATCTTTAAGGGCACTCAGGGCCCGACTCAAGTTCGGGCCCTGATACATGTCTTCTCGCCTCAAAATTCTTAAGGCAACCAGTTCTAGATACGTTAATCTCCTTTACTTGGTTCCCTTGCCCGCCAGATCCAGCAGGCGGGTCAACGCCAGAGTATTAGGATCAAGCCCGGGGAATTTACCGTTGGTCACAAATTCAATCTGCGATTCCTCGCCATACGCGACCGCCATGCTGGGTTTGGAATCCGCTGCCAGCTCGCGCAGTGACTGAAGCTGGCTGGGGGTGAGGCCCGCAACCGAATCCAGGAGTGGCGCCAGGTTCTGGTAGTACAGCGCCGAGACGTTAGCCTGAGAATTCTGGGGGAGGAGGGCCAGGAACTGCGAAGAGCGCGCCAGACTATCGCTGCTGTTCCGGGTGGCGATGGCTTGCACCAGGATGGCGCGCGACGGTCCCGCGATCATGTACCCATCGGCAAAGGTATAGTAGAAGTCTGCGAACGAATCGGCCGAGAGCGCGTGCACATGATAGTAGGTGCGTCCTTCGAACTGGGTTTCGTCATAGGCCAGTTTGGGATAGTTATGCTGAGAGGCTTCGTCATTGTGGTCCTCTACCAAGGTGTGCAGGGTGTTCTGCAATCTTCCAGAGTCATTCACTTCAATAATGAACTTCCAGGAAGGCGTGGGAAGCACGGGCCCATCGAGTGCAAGCGTGGCCTCTCCACCCAAAGTGCTGGCAAAATCATCACGCAAGCTGAATTTCAGCTTCGACTCCAATTCCTCAAGTTCAGACTGAGCTCGGGGATTGCTGGCCTGGCCAAAGGAAAGCAGATCGTCAAACATGGCTTCGGGCTTCTTGACTACAAAAGAGGCCACCGCGCTCGCCTGGGGTGAAACAAATTCCAGAGCACCGATGGGGGCGGGCGCTGCCAACCAGGAAGCAACACCGTGGCGCGGACCGTTGAAGATCAAAACGGCGTGGTTTTCGCTCGTGCTGTTTACATCTTTGGACTCGGCAATCAGATATTTGAGATCGCCAAAGCCGGAGAGGGAAAGGTCTTCCTGATTTCTGGGACCCTTTTGATACATGGCGCGGTGCTGGTGCAAACTTGCGATGTCTGCCGTGAAGAGCAGGCCTATGCCATTGGAATACAGGTTGGTGAGCAACTGGCCATAAGGAGTTTCGGCAAAACCGCTTTCGGAGCCGGATTCAATCCTTGCGATCGTGCTTTTGAGCAGCCCCGGGTCAGGTGAAACCAGGACATATTGCGGCAGCACCACCGCGAACAATTTAGTTCCAGGACCGTTGGCAACGACACCATCGAGTTCTGAGGCATCGAGCACTTGAAGAACAGTTCGTCCACCGAGGTTGTTGTTGGCTTTGGCAGCCTCGCTTTCCAGATACTCCCGCAGCCCTGCGCGCTGTACTTCCGCCAGGATCAGCGGTTGACAGCGTTCGCCTTGCTGCACGACGCTGAATATGGCCTCGTCTCCGAGATATTGGCTGAGCGTCTGGAATTTTTGAATCATCTCCTCCAGTGAAGGGTGCCGATTAGCATTGACCTGCTCCCACCATTTATTCAAAGCATCGCTGCTCTGCAACTGGTCATGCAGAAGCTGATCGGCCTGCTTGAGGGCATCACCATAGTTGGGAGAGCTGGCATAAAGCATGGTGTCTTGCGGTACGAAACGAAGCAGGCGGCTGCTGTAACGCAAACCGGGCATGGGAATGTTCGCCAGTTTCTTCTCCAAGGAAGCGAACTGGGCGAGTAATTGAAGATACTGGTCGAGATTACGGCTCCAGGCGATCTCTTTCTTCACCGAGACGGCTTCAGCGCCACTTGCTGTCGAAAGCCCATCTCCCGGGTGGAGCGTTTGTTCCTCGCCGGAGTACGAGACCTTGACGGCACCCTCGATCACCATTACCCGCGAGTCTCTAATCCCGCTGCTGACCGCGAAGATGGTTCCAGTCACGGCAACGCGGCAATCTTTGGATAGAACATAAAGATGTCCGCTGGTCCGGTGCGCGGCTTGAATCAGGATGTCACCGCGTTCAAGATGGACTGTAGTATTTTTGCGGCCCTGGCTGACGGAGAATTCTGCGCGCTCGTTCATCTCCACGTGGGAACCATCACTCAGGCGGACAAAAGCGTGACCGCCATTAGGAGTGCGGAGGGTTTCATCCTCGGCGAATTGGTCACCGGGACGAACTGCCTGCTCGCCATTGGCTGAAACACGGTACAGCCCACCGTCGATGGATTCGACCGTGGCCCGCGGTCCGGGTGGAGAGAAAATCCGGTCGCTCTGCATGAAGAGTGCGGCGGCACCAACCGCAATAACAATCATGGCAGCGACTGCATACATCTTCCAAGGCAGAGGATTGGTTGCAGCCGAGGGCTTGGCCGGCTCCCATGCAAGCGGAGCAGCAGCGTGCTCGAAGTAACGGCTGCAGCTTACACACTCGTGCAAGTGAGCTTCAACCAACAATGCGCGCGGAACCGCCAGCTTTTTGTTCTTGTAGTCCTCGAGCAGGGCGCGCACGTCGGCGCATCCGTGAATGGCTCCGGCAGTGGCCGAGCTGCTGGGCTGCGCCCATAGACGGGCTTCGCTTTCGCGCACAAGCTCTGGATTCGGCTGGTCTGCACGAATAGAGTCAATCGTATTTTTTAGTAATGTCTTCAAAGTATCTTTGGAGTTATCTTTGGAAGTATTTTGGCTGTTCATCGGTTCCCTCTCATGCGCGCCTTGAACTCGCGCTCTAACAGACGCCGCACCCGGTAGAGGGTCACGGCGACGGTGGCGTGCGAAATGTGGAGCATACGCGCGATCTCACGGTTATCGAACTCATCGAAGTAACGCAGGATGAAAATCTCAGCCCAGCGCGGGTTCATGCCGGCAAGAGCGCTACGCAGCCAGACCTGAGTTTCTTTGGACTCGAGCATGCGGTCGGGAGAAATCTTTCCCCCAGCAGGCAAATCTTCTTCCTGCAGAGGAATGCACCGCCCGTCTCGCCTGGAACGCAACACATCGAGCGACGCATTGATAGCCGCGCGATAAACATAGCCTCCCAGGTTGGAGACCAATTCGCCCGCGGGACCTCGCCGCAATAACCGGAGAAAGAGCGTCTGGAGAACGTCTTCGGCATCGCTGTGACTGCCGGTGATGCGGTAGGCCGCCCGGAAGGCATTGGTGTAGTGAGTGCGGAAGACCTCTTCGATCTCACTGGACCACGGGCGAAGTTCCTTGGTTTGAACCATGACTGCGAATGTTTTCATCCTGCTTACCCCGTCTGTTATCTAAGACGGTGAAGAGCGGGGATTATTAACGAATATAGCAATTCAGAGTTGGTGTATCCGCGCCAGCACTGGGGCTAAAGCCTATTTGTTTTTGCATCTCAACGTGGGCCTAAAGGCCCACTCTTCCACGGTAGCGGATACAGTCACGGTGGCGGATACAGTAATCGTGAAGCGCTATAGACACCTGAAGAACGCAATAGTATCCCGCTTCTTGCAGGTAATTCCACAGACTCTGATAGATAATATTCGGCTTGGATAGACTCGCGGATAGTGTCCTTATTGAATCTTGATCGAGTTCTCGAGGTTCCACGGAACATGCCAGGAGTTCCAGGCATTCCTTCAGGAGGGGCAAATGATTTCTGGCGCTCACGTAATTGTCTACAGCAAAAACGCCGAGGCGGACCGCGCATTTTTCCGCGACGTCCTCGGGTTCAGATCCGTGGATGCGGGTCATGGCTGGCTGATCTTCGCCCTGCCGCCGGCAGAAGCCGCGTTCCACCCGTCCGATGAAAATGGCGTCCACGAACTCTATTTTATGTGCGACGATCTGAAAGCCGAAATGGCTTCCCTTGCGAAGAAGGACGTTAAGTGCTCTACAGTTCAGGAAGCATCATGGGGTTCCATTACGAAGATGCGGCTTCCCGGTGGAGGCGAGGTTGGCCTTTATCAGCCGAAGCATCCTACGGCCTTAGGCTTAGTCTTGGAATGAAGCGCCCGTCAAATTAGGAGACCACGGACTCGCGCTACAAAGTGCTTCCCTACCGGCTATGTTATATTTTCCTGCCCGGAACAGCGTATGACAGTGGCGTATCTGGGTGGCATCGTTGACATTTTTATGACATCAGGGAGCTGCGCATGAAAAGGTTCATCCTCGGCCTCATTTTTGGCGTATTGATAATTCCAGTAGGAGCTTACTTCTATTTTTCGACGGGAAGTGCACCGGTGGCCACTTCGGCGCCTCCGTTGCCTTTTGAAAAGCAGCTGGCACGTATGGCGCTTGATGCTCACATTAAAAAAGAAGCACCCAATACGCCGGCCCTGCCTGTAAATGATGCCAACCTGCTTGCCGGTGTACCTATTTATCAGCAGCACTGTGCAGTATGCCATGGGCTTCCAGGACAACAACCCACTGCCATAGCCAAAGGTATGTTCCCCAAGCCTCCGCCGTTGTTTCATGGCAAGGGGGTCACTGATGATCCTGCAACAGAAACTTACTGGAAGGCGGCCAATGGCATTCGGCTGACAGGCATGCCTGGATTTAAAGGATCTCTGTCTGACAACGAGCTCTGGCAGGTAAGTCTACTGCTGGCCACTGCAGATAAGCTGCCAGCCGATGTTAAGTCGGCCTTGAGTGAGAGCGGCCCAACGGTGAAATCTACACCGGCAGCGAAGAGTGGGCACAAGAAATAGTTGCACCCCGTTCTTTAGAACCCAATATCCTTCAGAGAATGCCTTGCAGCAGTGTAGGCTATTGAAATATCCTTGGGGTCTTTCGACTCGGGCGTTCGCCCTCGCTCAGGATGACACTCCATTATTCTGCTTTCATATTCTGCTTTCAGTGCAGCAGAGCTTGGGCGAGTTTGCGAACACCTTCGCGGATGGCTTTCTCACTGTATCCCGCATAGCCCAATATGAGACCGGGTTTCCGTCCGGCACCAAGATAAAAAGCGCTGAGCGGCAGGGCGGTGACTCCGGCAGCAGCGGCCTGGCGCACAAGCTTGCGGTCATCACTTCCCTTTTGTAACCAGCCAATCGTGTGCATACCTGCTTCCGGGCGACGTATATCCAAAAATCCCTTTAGTTCTTTTTCAACCGACTCCACCAGCGTTTCCACTCGCTCCAGATAAAGTGCACGCATTCTTCTGATATGACGGCTGAAATGTCCCTCGCTGATGAACTCGGCCAGCACCGCCTGCTCGATGGTGGGCGATTGCCGGTCGGTAATCGCTTTGGCCACCAGAAAGCCTTCCACCAGATCGGGTGGGACAACCAGATATCCGAGACGCAGAGCGGGAAACAGCACCTTGCTGAACGTACCGAAGTAGATGACCTGCCCGCGATGGTCAAGTCCTTGCATCGCAGCCAGAGGACGGCTGGCGTAGCGATACTCGCTGTCATAGTCATCTTCCAGAATCCATGCGCCTGATTTCTGCGCCCAACTGAGCAGTTCCAGCCGCCGCGTCAATGACATGGTCATGCCTAAAGGAAACTGGTGCGAGGGCGTAACGTAGACCAAGCGTGCCCGAGGCCCACGTGCAATTCCATGGCGGACATCGAGCCCGTCTTCATCCACTGCAACTGGAATCAGTTTGGCTCCAGCGGCATTCAAAGTCGCGTATGCACCTAAATATCCGGGATCCTCCACCCACACCGCGTCGCCGGGTTCGAGCAGCAGACGCGCGGCCAGGTCCATGGCTTGTTGCGCTCCGGAAACCACAATTACCTGTTCGGGCTCACAGCGCACCGCCCGCGCCACGGCAAGATAAGAAGCAATGGCCTGGCGCAAGGGCGTATATCCACCGGAGTCTCCGTAACCCAGCAGTTCGCTGGGCCGTTTGCGCCATCGCCGATTCAGCAGCCGCGTCCAGAGATCGAAAGGAAAAACATCAAGCGCAGGAACTCCGGACTGAAACGGCCTCGGCGTTATTGCTTGACGAAACCGGCTTGATCCATACCTTGTCAGACGCGTTCCCTGGCGAGACCAGTGGCGCCTTTTGCCTGATGCGCTCGCGCGGGCGGGCGTGGTTGTGACGCGCAGCATCTCTTCCGGCAAAGCGCGCGCCACATAGGTTCCAGACCCTGTGGCTCCTTCCAGGTATCCTTCGGCAATCAGTTGCTCGAATGCGTTGAGAACGGTATTGCGCGAGACACCCAGGTCTTCTGCCAGAATGCGCGTTGAGGGCATTTGCTGGCCGCGAGTGAAGCGTCCTTCAAGAATACCTCCGCGCAATTTGTCATAGAGTTGGCGATAAAGCGATTCCGATGACTTAGGGTTCGGCGCAAGAGCGGCGGCTACGGTGGCAGAAGAAACTCGTCTCATGCAAATATTAGAGCATAAAGTGGCACCATAATTTCTCGCGAAAGTGGCTCTTTAGCTCATACCGCTTTTCGGGCACACTAATTGGTTGCGCAGAGGAAAATACCATGACAGATCAGCGGAAAGTGATGTCAGGAACCAACCGGACTGCACCTGCGGATGAAGGGCAGGCAACCATGCAGTCGCAGGAAAAACCTAAGCAAATCATGACTATCGAACAGGAGCTTATCCGCAAGCTGTTCCCCAAACTTCTTTATAACTGGACCCAAGGAGAAATGAATATGAAATCAAGACTGGATGTGACCAAAGCTGCCCCGGGCGCTTATAAGGCCATGCTGGGACTGGAACACTATCTTGCCCAAAGCAGCATTGAGAGACCGCTGCGCGAGTTGGTGAAGATGCGGGTTTCACAGATCAACGGATGCGCCTATTGTCTGGACATGCACAGCAAAGATGCGCGCGCCGGTGGCGAGACGGAGCAACGTCTGTATCTGCTGAATGCCTGGCGCGAGGCCCCCTTCTACTCCGACCGCGAGCGGGCTGCTTTGGTGTGGGCCGAAGCTTTGACGCTGGTCCATGAAACGCATGTGCCGGATGAGGTATATGAAGAGACCCGCAAACATTTCAGCGAGGCAGAGTTGATGGACCTGACACTACTAGTCACTAGCATCAATAGCTGGAACCGGATTGCGATTGCGTTTCGCTCCGTTCCTGGAACCTATAAACCAGCACAGCAAACAGTTGCTGTTTAAAACCGGCAGAGATTGTGCGCCTCCAAAGTTGGAAGCAAAGCTCATGGAAACGAATACACTCGCTACGCAAAACACAGGTGAACGATCTCGAATTCGCCGGCATCCTGACCGCGCAGTTCCGGGCGAGGCAAGCAATATCCTCGTCCAGGGAATGGTTGCGCATGTTGGTTTTGTGCAGGATGGACAGCCGTATGTTATCCCCTTCACCTATCACTATGATCCAGCGCAACCGCAGCGGCTGTATCTGCACGGATCAACCGCCAGCCGCACCTTGTTGCACCTGGCGGCGGGTGCACCGGTATGCGTAAGCGTTACGCTCGTGGAGGGCTTGGTTTACTCGCGGACCGCGATGAACCACTCCATGAACTACGGCAGCGCAGTGTGCTTTGGCCATGCACGCCTGCTTGAATCAGAACAGGAAAAGCGTGTGGTATTCGAAGCCATGATTGGCCGCTACTTTGAAGAACGCACGGCCGGACGGGATTATGAAGCCCCTACTTTGGAGCATCTCAACGCCACCGCGCTAGTGGAAGTTGAAATTGAAGAGATGAGCGCCAAGGCGCGTAGTGGCGGTCCCACCGGTCCGCATGATGCTGATGCAGAAGCTACAGGAAGCTGCGGAGTGGTGGAGGTGGGTTCAAGTAAGTGTCCTTTTTCCGGAGCCTCTCCACAAAGTAAAACTGCAGCCAAGACCGATAAAGCTACTTTAGCAGCGGTGCCTGGATATAGGGGTCTGTGTTGAGATTGAAAAGCGAGAGGCCGCATATCAGCGCAAGAAAAGTGCGGAGAAGAAACGAAAGGCTGCCTAATCTGTAATCGCCGCGCCCAGTCAACTCAACCGTTGGGCGTCTACATTGTCACAGTATAGAGTTGCTATGGAATCATATGGAACTAGGACGAATTAGTGCCATCTTTCGTTACCCAGTTAAGTCAATGGCCGGTGAATCACTAGATGTTGCAAGGCTAAGTTGGCATGGCATTGAGGGTGATCGTAGGTTAGCTTTTCGGCGACTCACTGACAAAAGTGGGATGCCATGGCTGACAGCGAGCAAATTACCGCAGTTGCTCCTCTATAAACCATTCGGGCTCGACAGCAACACTGCCGAGCTGCTCCCCACGCACGTTCGTACGCCGGACGGGAAAGAGTACGAACTCCGAAGCAACGAACTACGAGAGGAAATTTCGAGCCGGTATGGCAGTGATGTCGAATTGATGAATCTCAGACATGGCATCTTCGACGAAGCCTGTATTTCGGTAATCAGCCTCGGCACAGTGCATGGCGTCGAGCGCAAGTCAGGCCGAGACCTTGACATTCGCAGATTTCGACCAAACGTTGTGATCGAAACCGATAGCACTGAGCCGTTTGAGGAAGACAGATGGGTGGGCCGCGCATTGATATTTGGTGAAGCGAACGGCGGGGCAGCCCTCAGGGTTACTATGAGGGATGAGCGATGTGTCATGGTTAATCTTGACCCAGACACAGCCAAGCCACATTCTGAAGTGATGAAGACTGTTGTTCGCATGAACGAGAATTACGCCGGCGTATACGGCACGGTGTTCAGGGCGGGCGAGCTTCGTGTCGGTCAAGTCGTGACCTTGGGAGGGTAGGACATAGTGAAGTGCATCAGCGCCGTTGCACAGGCACGCCGCCCACCAGCTCGTTGGACCGGATCGCGGGGAGCCAACAGCCACAGTTCAGTCAAGTATATAATTACCTAAAATTAGGACATAACTTCTGCAGACGTCAACAAAGCCCACCCACATTCTGAATGACTTACGGCACAAAGTCATCAACCGGCAAAGCAGGACCAAGAATTTGGTATTTGCTAATAGCAGCTTTTTGGGAGTATAAAAACCTAGCGAAGTAGCCAGCCTGAACGCCGCCCCCCAAACGGACAGGAGACGAGGAGGCCTTGGTGGCCAACCCCGGGCGTAGGCCGCCCTCCGACACACATGCCGGTATTGCCGGAGCCAATCCGGCGCCCGTTCGAGCGTTGCATGAAGCGGAAGCGCTCTATCGCAGCCTGTTCAATCAGATTGCGGATGCCGTCTTCGTTATTGATCGCCAGACACGCCGCTTTCTTGACTGCAATGATGCCGCCCTTCGCAAGTATGGATACTCCCGGGAAGAGTTTCTCGCCCTGACACCCATGGATTTGCATCTGCCCGAGGAATACGCGTTTATTCAGCAGCGCATCGCGGAATCCAAGGGCGGCGTCAGCCAGGAATTCACTCACCGCACCCGGGATGGGGCCCTGTTGCGGGTCGAAATCAACAGTAGCGTCGTCAATTATCACGGGCGGGAATGCCTGCTCAGCGTTGTACACGACATCAGTGCCCACCATCAGATGGAGCAGTCATCACGTGAGAGCGAAGCGCAATTCCGCGCCATGGCAGAAACTGCGATCAGCTCTATCGTCATCTATAAGGGAGATAAGTTTGTTTATGTAAATCCGGCGACCGAAGCGATCACCGGCTATACGCGCCAGGAACTATTGCAGATGAACTTCTGGGAGACAGTCCATCCCGATATGCGTGAGATTGTGCGGCAGCGCAGCCGGGACCGCCAGGCCGGAAAGATACCCGTTCCCACACGCAACGAAATCAAGGTCCTCTGCAAAAACGGCGACATACGCTGGCTGGACTTTATGGCAGGCGCAATCGGGTATGCGGGAAGCTCGGCTGTGTTGTGCACAGGCTTTGACATTACTGAGCGCAAACAGGCAGAGCAGAACCTGCAGGTGCAGAAAGCCTATCTGGAACAATTGTTTGAGAGCGCGCCGGAAGGCATTGCCGTGATTGATGCCGACGGCAAGATTTTGCGCATCAATCGCGAATTTAGCCGCATGTTTGGCTACAGCGCAGAGGAAGCCAATGGGAAAACTATTTACAACCTGGTAGTTCCCGCTGAGAAAAAAGAAGAAGCACTGGAGCTCATCAAACGCGCTACTGAAACCGGGCCTTCTTTTATCGAAAGCCAGCGGCGCCGGAAAGACGGCAGTCTTCTTGACGTTTCACTGTTAATCGCTCCTATCATCCTTTCGCCAGGCCAGACGGCGCTCTACGCTATTTATCGCGACATCAGTGAACGCAGGAAAGCAGAAGCGAGGCTGCGGGAGAGCGAAACGCAATTCCGCGTCATGGCTGAGACAGCGGCTTCTGCCATCTTCATTTATAAGGGCGACAGGTTCATTTACGTCAATCCGGCAACCGAGGCCATCACCGGGTACACCCGCCCGGAGTTGTTGAACATGAACTTTTGGGACATAACCCATCCTGACATGCGGGAGCTGATCCGGCAGCGTGGCCTGGACCGCCAATCGGGAAAAGAAAACGTTCCGAATCACTATGAGATCAAGATTGTGCGCAAGGGCGGTGAGGTGCGCTGGATCGATTTTGCCGCCGGCGTCATTATGCTGGGAGGCAACCTGGCCGGGTTTGGCAGCGGCTTTGACATCACTGAGCGCAAGCGCGCACAGCAATTGCAATCGGCACTTTATCGTATTGCCGAAACGGCGCGCCTTTCCTCTGACTTGCAACAGCTTTACACCTCGATCCATGCCATTTTGAGCGAAATGATGTACGCAAAAAATTGCTACATCGCTTATTACGATCCTGCGACTGACCTGGTGAGCTTTCCGTACTTTGTTGATGAGTATGACCCGCCGCCCCCGCCAAGATCCAAGCGCCGAGGCGTGACCGAATACGTGCTGCGCACAGGAGAGCCTTTGCTGGCAACCACGGAAATATTGGAGGAGCTGGAAAACAAGGACGAGGTCGATCGTATTGGCGAGCCCTCGCTCGATTGGATGGGCGTGCCTTTGAAAAAAGGCAATGAAACTTTTGGCGTGCTGGTGCTGCAAACCTATGAACCCAATGTGCGCTATGGCGAGAAGGAAAAACAGATTCTAAGTTTTGTCTCACAACAAATCGCCAATGCCATTGAAATCAAGCGCAACGAAGAGGCGCTGCGCTCTTCGGAAGCGCGCTATCGCACCCTGGTGCAAAGCGCGGTCTACGGTATTTATCTCACCAGCGTGGACGACAAATTTACCGACGTGAACCCCGCGCTGGTCTCCATGTTGAGTTATGAGAGGGCGGAGGAGGTCCTGGCCCTGAACCTGGTTCGCGACGTTTTTGTGAATCCGGAGGAGCACGCACGCCTGGTGCAACAGTACCGCCAAACCCAGCGTGTCGAGAGCATGGAGGTCAAATGGCGGCGCAAAGATGGACGCCAGATCACAGTTCGACTCAGCGGACGCGCAGTACTGGACCAAGGTCACACCGCAGGGTTCGAGATGATCGCCGAAGATGTGACCGAGCGCCTCGCCATCGAAGAGCAGCTACGGCAATCGCAGCGGATGGAAGCTGTGGGGCGTCTGGGAGGCGGCATCGCTCATGACTTCAACAACCTGCTGACCGTGATCCGCGGCAACACCGAGCTGCTGATCGAAGGGGTCAAGAGCGCCCACTTGCTTGCCGAAGTGGAAGAAATTCGCAAGGCGGCTGATCGCGCAACCGAATTGACGGTGCAATTGCTCGCCTTCAGCCGCCAACAGATGCTTGCTCCCAAGGTGCTCGAGCTGAATGCAGTCATCTCCAATATGGAAGGGTTCTTACGCCGGCTGCTGGGTGAAGATGTCGAACTGCGCACCCAATTCCAACCTGACTTGGACCGCGTGAAGGCCGACCCTGGACAAGTGGAACAAGTCATCATGAACCTGGCAGTTAACGCCCGCGATGCCATGCTGCATGGCGGCAGGCTCTTCATTGAACTGGCGAACATTCATCTCGACGAGAAATACGCGCATGCGCACCGTGACGTCACTCCGGGCGATTATGTAAGGATGATGGTTACGGATACGGGCGTTGGCATGGATCGAACCACTTGCTCCCGCATTTTTGAGCCATTTTTCACCACCAAGCCGGCCGGCATGGGCACGGGGCTGGGACTTTCCACGGTTTACGGCATCGTGCAGCAAAGCGGCGGACACATATGGGTTGACAGCGAGGTCGGTAAAGGAAGCTCCTTCAAGATTTATTTGCCCAAAGTCACCGAGCCGGCAGCAAAGATTCCTCAGCGCACAACCGACCAGGAGATCCCCGGAGGCACGGAGACGGTGCTTCTGGTGGAGGATGAAGACGGAGTGCGCGAATTGGTGAGCCACATTCTGCTGAATCATGGATACAAAGTCTTACAGGCCGCCCAAGGCGAAGAAGCCCTGCGCATGTGTGACGACCTCTCCGAGCGGCTCGACCTGTTGCTCACCGACGTGGTGTTGAAAAGCATGAACGGAGGCGAGTTGGCGCAGCGCCTGGTGACCAGGTATCCGCACATAAAAGTGCTTTATATGTCGGGCTATTCTGATGACGCTGTAGAGCATCGCGGGGTCTTTGCCGCAGATAGCGCCTTCCTGCAAAAACCCTTTTCCACCCGCGCTCTCATGCAAAAGATACGTGAGGTGCTGGACTCGGCTGCAAAGTAGATAAGCCCTCTGGAAGTTGCATAAGGCCGCCTCGGCAACGCATCTTTCGGTTGCCGAGGCGGCCTAGCGCTGCTAGCCATAGCAGGTCGTAAAAAATATTTACTTGCCGTCAACTTTAGTCAGAAGAAATTCGGGGTCTTTGATCAGGCCTATGCCGGGTGCATACCACTTGTGTTCGCCGCCACCTTTCTCTATGGCGCTGGTTTCCTTCATATGCACGCAGTTCTTGAAGGTGCCGCCCGGCGTGGTGACTGTGTCTGCCGCTGCCACCACTTCTGCTCGATCCATGCCAACGCCCGGCGCCTGCTCCTGGTAGAATTTTTGGCCGACCTGGATCGTACCCGGCATCATCATCCCGAACTTAGCGCCATTCACGCCGGAGAGCCATCCTCCTTCGTGCCCAACGATTTTTCCGTTTTTATAAACGTCCACATCTTCGCCGAAGTAGTAAACGTCTTTGGTGTTGCTGTCAATCGCGTAGTAGTCATGCGTCAACTCAACCAGTTGTCCGTTCTTGATCTCACGGTCTTCTACCGCCCTGGTCTCAACACCGTCAATCAACTTGGTCTCGTTCAGGACCGTTGTTGTGAGCGCATCCTTACCCTTTTCATAGTAGAGGCGGAAACCCGGTGTCAGCACGAAGTACGGATTCGTTCCCGTAGCAGAAAGGTCCTTCTTGTTGACGGTGAAGTCTGCGCGCCAATCGCCTGATCCGCCCGGCCAGGCAAAAGCGCAAATTGAAATAATCACCACGGCCAATGACTTACCTGCTTTTTTCATAGGGCTCCGCCTCTATCCAGATTTGTTGTTAACCGCAGTTAGTCTTCTTTGGTAGGAGTGCCGTCGGGTAGAACCAGTACCTCGGATTTCTTGCCACCCTTGGATATTCCGCCTTCATAGGAGACTTTGCTTCCCTGGGTTATCTTTTCGACGGACCTGAGTTTTCCGCCGGCTGCCGCTTTTTCAAGGGCGGCTTTGGCTGCGGCCGGAATGCTGTCGAGTGGGACATCTTCTTCCACAGCGAGCAGGTTGCCGGATTCGTCAAAGGTTATATCTTTTCCGTGTCCGTTAACTTTGGTCTCGGCTTCATACTCGACCTTTCCATTTTCGACGTCCTTGGAAACCCCAACCAGTGTGGAATCCTTGGTGTTGTCCTTGATCGCCTGCTGAACGGCGGGCGGCAGGTCGGTTAACTTTACTTTCTTTTCAGCGGCAAACACCGTGATGGTTCCGAAGACGCCGAATAAGATTGTTGCAGCAATGAATGTTTTCATCCGTAATTCCTCCTACTCTGATTGTGCATGTGGATTCTGAAGAACGCCTGAAGAAAAAGAAAAAATCGAGCTAATTAAAAAGAATTGTTTCACGAGATGAGTAGCGGCAAGCGTACGCGAAAAACTGATCCTGCTCCGGGAGTGCTTTCAACCTGGATCTCGCCGCCGTGCCTTTCGGCGATCCAACGCGCAATCGAGAGCCCCAGACCTGCGCCGCCGGTGGTGCGTGACCGGTCTTTGGCTGCGCGATAGAAACGCTCAAAAACATGCGGGAGGTCGTCTGCATAAATTCCCACACCGGTATCCCGAACTTCTACGACAGCGGCCGGTTTGCCCGCGGAGCCGTCAAGCACTAGAGTGGCCCGCACTTCACCACCCGACGGCGTGTACTTGATGGCATTGTCGAGCAAGATGAGAAACAGACGGCGAACCGCCTGGTCATCTCCCGAAATGGTACAGTCGGCGGCTACATCGGCATCGAGACGGATTCCCTTATGCTCTGCCAGAACGCGCACCTCAGTACAGGCGTCGCCCAGGCACTCGGCAAGATTCACAGGTCCGCGAACCATGCCGTCGGCGCCGGCATCGGCGCGAGCTAACAGCATGAGGTCTTCGATCAAGCGCGATGTGCGCTCACTCTCGGTAAGTATGCCATCCAGCGCCTTGGTGTATTCCTCGGAGCTGCGCGGCTTGCTGCGCGCCAGTTCAGCAGTCATCCGGATAATCGCGACGGGAGTCCGCAATTCGTGCGATGCATCGGCGGTGAACTGGGTAATTTGACGGAACGCCGCTTCCAGGCGGGCAAACATGGAATTCAGCGTGGCTGAAAGACGATCGAGTTCGTCACCGGTTCCGCGCGATGGCAGGCGTTCAGAGAGATTTTGTGCTCCGATTTCCTCTGCTGTGCGGGCAATCTGGTCTACAGGTTCGAGGGCGCGGCGGCTCATCCAATAACCACCGAGCGAGGCCAGCAGCAGGACCAGCGGACTCGCCAACAGAGCCGTCAAGGTGAAGCCCCTGAGCATCTCGTAAAACTCGTCTATGGGCACACCAATTTGAACTACACCCGATTGGATTGGGCTGAGTTGCACCTGTGCAGTAAGCACCCTGAACGGCCTCCCATTGACCGTGATTGTCTCCACTCTGCCATTTGTGGGGAGATGCGACGTATCCGGGGGTTGCTGACTCCATTGTTTTGTCTCAGGCGATTGATAAATCCAGCGGCCATCGCCGCCAATGATTCGAAAGCGCGTGCCGGAGAGTGATGCATCCTCAGCTAACTCTTCGGCAACAGAACCAGAATCTGGATCGGTGGCTTGTTTCTGCAAGTAGTTGCGCATTGCGCGCAGGCGGGTGCGCAAGTCTTTATCCACGGTCTCGTGGATGCTGCTCCGCATCGCCCACCAGACAGTAAATCCAGTAACTGCAAAGGTCACTATCAGAATGAAGGCATACCAGGCAGTAAGACGAAATCGAATCGAGCGGCGGTTCATACTTCTTCCCGCAGGATGTAGCCGTAACCTCGCACGGTCTGGATCAATTTCCGCTCGCGCTTGTTGTCGATTTTGTCGCGCAATAACTTGATGTATGCATCCACTGTATTGGATTCGATCTCCTCTTCAAACCCCCACACGGCTTCAATGATGGATGAGCGGGAGGCGGCCCTGCCTGCCCGGCGCAGCAGAAATTCCAGAACGCGGAACTCTGTTGCCGTGAGGTTGATCTTCTGCCCACCACGAGTCACTTCTCGTGAGGCAGGATCAAGCACCAGATCATCAATGTGCAAGGTCGGCATGGATGGCTGTGCCGCGCGCCGGGAGATGGCCCGCAACCGGGCGAGAAGAACAGTCAAAGAGAAGGGTTTCGTCAGGTAATCGTCGGCCCCTGCGTCCAGGCCCTTGACGATGTCCGCAGCGGAATCACGCGCCGTCAGCATAATGATAGGAACTTGTTGACCGGCGGCCCGCAGGCGGCGGGCGACTTCGATGCCATCCATGCCGGGCATCATCACGTCGAGCACGATCGCATCGAAGCTGCTGGTCTTGGCGGCATGGAGTCCTTCCATGCCGTCTCGCGCCAGCGTTACGGCATGGTTCTCCTCTTCAAGACCTTGCCGCAGCAACTCGCCCATTGGGGCTTCATTTTCTACTACGAGTATCCACACTCTACCCACTCTCCTCGCGTTCCTTTAATAATAATGGCGCCAGGATCAAAATTAATCGTATGTTTATTAAATCGTACGTTCTTACTCTGAAGATTCCATGAATGAGCGGTTGATCTACTGGATTCTTTATGCGAGCTGTGAACAATGGCGTGCAATTTGCAGGTCTTCATCTGAGGGGATAACACGCACTCGGCAGCGGCTGCCGGATGTGCTGATCACATCTGCATGACGCGCATTTGCTTCCTGGTCTAACGCAATCCCAAGATAATCCAATCCGGCGCAGATGCCTGTGCGTACAGGCGCGGCATGCTCCCCAATTCCGCCGGAAAAAACCAGCAATTCGAGACCACCCAGCACTGCCGCCATTGTGCCAACCGCCTTTCTTATCGAATAGCAAAACATCTCAACGGCAAGGCGTGCACTGGCATTGGTAGCGCTGCTTTCCAGCAAGCTTCGCATCTCGCTGGTCGTGCCCGAAATACCCAACAGGCCGGCCTCATGATTAAGAAGGTGCTCGAGTTGTTGCGCGTCGTAAGCTTTGTCGCGGAGCAGGTGTAGGAGAACGCCGGGGTCGAGATCGCCACTGCGAGTTCCCATGATGACACCGCCAGTCGGGGTAAGCCCCATTGTGGTTTCGATAGAGCAACCTTGTTTGACTGCGGTAATACTGGCGCCGTTGCCGAGATGCGCGATTACGGTCTTGCCGGCGAGGTCTGGGCCGAGTACATGCACGATGGATTCGCAGGAGAGCCCGTGAAATCCGTAGCGCCGGATACCGGATTGCCAAAAACGATCGGGCAACGGGAGCCGGGCGGCGTGCTCAGGCAGCGTGCGGTGAAATGCCGTATCCAGGCAGGCGACGTTGGGCGAGTCGGGAAAGCGTTCCATGGCAAAACGAATTACCTCAAGCGCGGGCGGAGTGTGAATCGGAGCGAAGGCAGTGGCCGCCTCCAGGTCTTTGAGAACTTCTGGCGTGATGCGCAGGTGCTCGCGCAGGCGTGGCCCGCCGTGCACGATGCGATGTCCAATAATGTCGGGCTGGGGCAGTGAATGAACGGTGAGGGTTTTTGTTAAAAAATCCGCCGCTTCTCGCGAAGTTGCAAGCGCGCGGTTTTCTTTCAAGAGAAACTTCTCGCCTTGCTGCATCCACACGCGGCCGTCTTTTGTAGCGTCTTTTGTTCCGAGTGCCTCTACAGCTCCGGTTGCTAGAGTTTCTTCGTTTGTTCCCTGCAAGGAATACAGACCGAGCTTCAGAGAAGAAGAGCCGCTATTGAGGGCAAGAATCGTTCTTTTTTGGGAATTCGGTCCGATCTCCATGGCCTGGGCTATGCCGACCACTTCCAGTTGCTCACTTCAGGCATGTCTTCTCCGTTCTCGGCGACGTAGATTTTGTGGCGCTGCATGATCTCGTAATACCGCTGCGTCGCTTTTTCGTTCATGGCTTTAAGTCTGGGGATGCGCCGCACGGCATCGAGCGCAAGCTGAAAGCGGTCCATATTGTTGAGAACAGCCATGTCGAAGGGTGTGGTCGTCGTGCCTTCTTCTTTATATCCGCGCACGTGGATGTTGTCATGGTTGCGGCGGCGGTAGGTCAAGCGATGGATCAAGGTCGCATAACCATGATAAGCAAAGATAACCGGACGGTCGGTGGTGAATATCTCATCAAAGTCTTCGTCCGCCAATCCATGAGGATGTTCGCTCGCAGGTTGCAAGGCCATAAGATCGACGACATTCACTACGCGGATACGAATATCCGGAATTGACTCTCGCAACTGCGTAACCGCTGCCAGGATCTCAAGCGTGGGTACGTCACCGGCGCAGGCCATCACGACATCCGGATCGCCGTCATCATTGCTCGCCCACTCCCAGACTCCCACTCCGGCAGTGCAATGGCGGACCGCCGAATCCATATCAAGCCATTGCGGCGCCGGCTGTTTACCGGCCACGATGAGATTCACATAGTGGCGGCTGCGCAAGCAGTGATCTGCGACCGAGAGCAAAGTGTTGGCGTCAGGCGGCAGATAGATGCGCACGATATCGGCGTTTTTGTTGGCTACGTGATCAATGAAGCCGGGGTCCTGATGCGAGAAACCATTATGATCTTGCCGCCAGACATGCGAAGTGAGCAGGTAGTTAAGTGACGCAATGGGTTTACGCCATGTGAGCTGGCGCGTTGTCTTGAGCCACTTGGCATGCTGGTTGAACATCGAGTCTATGATGTGGATGAAAGCCTCATAGCAGGAAAAGAATCCATGCCGTCCGGTGAGCAGATATCCCTCAAGCCATCCCTGGCACATGTGCTCGCTCAGAACTTCCATGACCCGGCCATCGGGGGCCAAATCTATATCTACGGGTTTTGTCTCCGCCATCCACTGCTTGGCAGTCACTTCATAGACAGCATCCAACCGATTGGAGGAAGTTTCATCCGGACCAAACAGACGGAAGTTCCTCTTATCCTGATTTTGCTTCATGACATCACGCAGAAAGCGGCCCAAAACGCGGGTTGCTTCGCCCTCGACCGCGCCCGGTTTAGGCACCGCAACCGCATAGTCGCGGAAGTGTGGCATGGTGAGTGGCTGAAGCAAAAGACCGCCATTCGCGTGCGGATTCATTCCCATCCGGCGTTGGCCCTTGGGCGCAATCTCCGCCAGTTCGGAGTGGAACTTGCCGTTCTCATCGAACAGCTCCGCCGGTTTGTAGCTCCTAAGCCAATCTTCCAGGATGCGCAAATGGCCGGGATTGTTGGCGACATCGGCAACCGGCACCTGATGCGAACGCCAAGTGCCTTCAACCGGCTTGCCATCTACTTCTTTGGGACCTGTCCAACCTTTAGGAGTACGAAGGATGAGCATAGGCCAGCGCGGACGATCCAATTTGCCATTCTTGCGAGCACGTGCCTGGATGGAGCGGATTTCCTCAAGGATTTTATCGAGCGTCGCCGCCATCGCCTGATGCATATCAGGTGTTTCGGCGCTTGAAAGCAGAAACGGTTCGTATCCATATCCGCGGAACAGTTGCAGCAGCTCGTCTTCGCTGATGCGATCCAGAACCGTCGGATTGGCAATCTTGTAGCCGTTCAGATGCAGGATCGGCAGTACGGCGCCATCATGCACGGGATTCAGGAACTTGTTAGAATGCCAACTCGTAGCGCAAGCGCCGGTCTCAGCTTCTCCGTCGCCAACCACGCAGGCCACAATCAGGTCTGGATTATCCAGGGCAGCTCCGTATGCATGCAGCAACGAATAACCCAATTCCCCACCCTCATGAATCGAGCCAGGAGTTTCTGGCGCCACGTGACTTGGAATCCCATAAGGCCAGGAAAATTGCCGGAAAAGCCGCTTCATTCCGTCACGATTTTGTTCGACGTGCGGATAAATCTCAGTGTAAGAACCCTCAAGATATGTGTGGGCCACGATTCCGGGACCGCCGTGCCCGGGTCCGATGATGTAGATCATGTTGAGATCGTTTTGCACAATCAGGCGGTTCAAATGCACGTAAACAAAATTGAGCCCCGGCGTCGTGCCCCAATGACCAAGCAGGCGCGGCTTGATGTCTTCCACGGTGAGAGGCCGCTCCAGGCAAGGATTCTCCTTCAAATAGATCTGCCCAACCGAAAGGTAATTGGCAGCACGCCAGTAGGCATCTAACTTGCGGGCTTCCTCGGCGCTTAAAGGTTTTTGCGTTATCGCGTTCTGCCTTGCCGGAAGTGCTTGATCGGTAATCTCAACGTCGCCCATAGGATTCCTGCTTTCAAATACATATCTCCATGGATTCTACGCCCTTAGATAGACGTTGCCCTGCTGCGAAGAATTTAAAATTCTGTGAAATTTTAGGGACCTGGATGCACTTTCAACAAACCACGTAAAATAAATCATCTGAGGATTGTGAGGTCGGCATGACGTCTAAAGCAGACGACGGCAAGATAGCTTATTTTTCCATGGAAATTGCGCTCGCCCCGTCAATTCCCACTTACAGCGGTGGCCTGGGCGTTCTGGCGGGAGATACACTTCGCTCCGCCGCGGACTTGGAGCTCCCGCTGGTTGCCGTCTCCCTGGTTTATCGCAAGGGCTATTTTCGCCAGAAGTTAGATGCTCTCGGAAATCAAACTGAAGAACCCGATTTATGGGAGCCGCAAACCCGGTTGCAGCCGGCGAACCGAACCGTCACGGTTTCGATCGAAGGCCGTGATGTAAAACTGCAGGCGTGGCGATATGACATCACCGGGATGTCGGGACACGTTGTTCCTGTATACCTGCTCGATTCCGACCTTCCCACAAACAGCGAGTGGGACCGCAAGCTGACCGACAGCCTTTATGCCGGTGACAGCCGCTATCGGCTCTGCCAGGAGGTTTTGCTCGGAATTGGCGGCATTGCCATGTTGCGCAGTCTCGGCCTGGATGACATCAACAGTTATCACATGAATGAGGGACACTCCTCGCTTCTAACCCTGGCACTGCTGGAAGAAGAGCTTGAGCTGCGCAACTCCCAGGTTCCAGATAAAGATGACATCGAGGTAGTGAGGCGGCAGTGCATCTTCACCACGCACACCCCTGTTCCCGCAGGGTTCGACAAATTCCCTCAGGCCATGGTGCAGCAAGTGCTTGGCGAACGGCGAACCAGGCTTTTGGAGCAGGCCGGATGCTTCCGTGACGGGATCCTCAACATGACTTCCGTTGCCCTGCAGTTCTCTCACTATATTAATGGTGTTGCGATGCGGCACGGGGAAGTCTCTCATGGCATGTTTCCTGGGTTCCCAATTCACGCCATCACCAATGGAGTGCACGCCGTCACCTGGACATCTCCCGCTTTTCACGATTTATATGACCGCCATGTCCCGGAGTGGATTCGCGACAATGCATATCTACGCTATGCCGTAGGTATTTCGCTGGATGAAATCCGTGAGGCGCACCGTCGCGCCAAGGCTGTGTTGATCGAAGAAGTGCAGCGACGAAACGGAGTGTCACTTGATCCTTCCGTCTTGACGATTGGGTTCGCGCGCCGGGCCGCTGCATACAAGCGGGCCGACATGCTCTTCTCTGATCTAAACCGTCTGCGAGCGATTGCAAAGAATACGGGACCACTCCAGATCGTGTACGGAGGGAAGGCGCACCCGGCGGATGAAGGAGGCAAGGCCCTCATTCGGCGCGTCTTCGCGGCCGCCGCTCAACTGAAGGACGATATCAGAATCGTTTACCTGGAAAACTATGACATGGCTTTGGCAAAGTTGATGGTCGCAGGCGTTGACCTTTGGCTGAATACTCCACAGCGGCCCCAGGAAGCTTCGGGAACGAGCGGAATGAAAGCCGCCCTCAATGGCGTGCCCAGCCTGAGCATTCTTGATGGTTGGTGGATCGAGGGATGTTTTGAGGGCGTTACCGGCTGGGCGATTGGGCAGGATGGCCGTCCTGAGACGATTGATACGGTAGCCGAAGCGGCATCACTATATCAAAAGCTGGAAGAAAAAATTATTCCCTTGTTCTATCGCCAGCCCGAAGCGTATGCAGTAGTGATGCGAAGCGCAATCGCCGTAAATGGAAGCTTCTTCAATACCCAGCGGATGCTGGAACAGTACAAAGCCAATGCTTACTTTCCCCAAAACCTGACTCACCCAGAAGAAATTCTTCAAGGATAGTGACATGCATACTGAAACCGATGTCGTGCTTGCCCATGTGGATTCTGCCAACGCAGTCGAACCATTAACGCCCGGAATAGGCAACCGGCCTACGTGGGAACAAGTGGAGGGCAGTTCATTGCCGCTTGGGGTCACGTGGATTGAAGAAGAGCAGGCCTACAATTTCGCCATTTACTCAGCGCATGCTGAGAGCGTCACGTTGTTACTGTATACCGCCGCTGACTTGGTCAATCCCTTTCACACCTTTCGCTTTGATTTTTTGAGGAACAAATCAACCCGCATATGGCACTGCAGGATTCCTATCTCAAAAATCCGGGATGCCCGATATTATGCCTACTCTGTTTCCGGGCAGAATCCACCTTTCCTGCATAACTTCGATCCCCAAAAGATCCTGCTTGGTCCTTATTCCAGGTGCGTTTTCTTTCCACCCTCTTTCGACCGCTCCCTGGCCATGCGCGAAGGATCCAATGCTGGTAAAGCGCCCGTGGGAGTGCTGGCCGGTCATCGGCACTCGTTTGACTGGGCCGGAGACTCGTCACCGCTTCATGAATCCGACGCGATCATCTACGAGCTTCACGTCAAGGGATTCACCAGGAATCCTAACTCCGGGATTGATCCTGCACGCGCAGGCACATATGCCGGCCTGGTGGAGAAAATTCCTTATCTGAAAGAACTCGGCATCACGGTCGTTGAATTGATGCCGGTTTTTCAGCGCGATCCGCAGGAGAATGACTATTGGGGATACATGCCTCTGAATTTCTTCTCGCCCCACGATCAATATGCCAGCAACGGCAACACTTGCGAGCAGCATTTGGAATTTCGCAGCATGGTAAAAGCCTTCCACCAAGCCAATATCGAAGTCGTACTCGACGTGGTCTACAACCACACTTGCGAAGGCAACCAGCGCGGCCCCATCTACAGCTTCAAGGGTTTGGATAATAGCGAGTACTACATGCTGACTGGGGACCCGGCAAATCCTTACGCTAACTACTCGGGCACCGGCAATACTCTGAACTTTAATCATGGGCATGTCCGCAAGATGGTCCTCGACAGCTTGTGCTTCTGGAAACAGGAAATGCACGTCGATGGCTTCCGCTTTGACCTGGCATCGGTTTTCAGCCGCAATGCAGACGGTTCCATCAATTGGGATGATGTTCCTATCTTCAGCGAGATCTCGTCGGAGTCAGAACTGGGCAATTCACGGCTGATCGCCGAGCCCTGGGACGCGGCTGGTGCTTATCAACTGGGCCGGGGATTCCCCGGGCTGACCTGGCAACAATGGAACGCACAGTTCCGGGATGATCTTCGCCGCTTCGTCAAAAGCGATGCCGGGATGGTTCCCAACCTGATGCGACGGCTTTACGGCAGCAGTGATCTCTTTCCCGATGACCGGGAAAACGCATATCACCCCTACCAGAGCGTGAATTATGTGACCTCTCACGACGGTTTCACACTGTACGATCTGGTTTCTTACAACAACAAACGGAACTGGGCGAACGGCCATGATAACCAGGATGGCGCCGATGAAAATTACAGTTGGAATTGCGGTCACGAAGGCGATGAACGCGTGCCCGCAGATGTGCTGGCCTTGCGCCGCCGGCAGGTCAAAAATTTTTGCTCTCTGCTCATGCTCTCCAACGGCATCCCCATGTTCCGGGCAGGCGATGAGTTTTTAAACACTCAGTTGGGCAACAACAACCCCTACAATCAGGATAACGAGATTGGCTGGCTGAATTGGGACCAGTTACAAGCAAACCAGGATATTTTTCGTTTCTTCAAAAAAATGATCGCCTTCCGCAAGGCGCATCCCTCGCTGTGCCGAAGCCGCTTCTGGCGTGAAGATATCTCGTGGTATGGAACCGGCCCGGCTGCTGACCTCTCCTACGATTCCCGCAGCCTGGCGTTCTGTCTTCATGGCATCTCACAAAACGACGATGATATTTACGTCATGATCAATGCCTATTGGGAAGAGCTGCCTTTTGTTGTTCAGGAGGGAACAGAAAAAGAGTGGCGACGAGCGGTGGATACAAGTTTGGCCAGTCCAGACGACTTTGCGGAAGCTGGTGTACCGCTTCAGTCTACAAAATATGTTGTGGCCCCCAGATCGGTTGTTGTATTAGTTCGAACAACCGGTTGAGAACTACTGTGAAGGAGCACGACTAACGAACCGTCTCCTGAATGACCGGCAAACCTGATACCTTCTGCACCTCTGGTGATAGGTCGTAACTGACGGTAGTGATCGCGGGACAACGTTTGCACGCCGCTCCACCCTCCTGCGAGTACCAACGGCATTGCTTGCGGATAATGCACGGCGGCAGCGTGTCCACCACAGCAGGTAAAATCTGCACAACCCTGGTGGCCAATCGGCAATCCGCTCCATCGAAGTGGGGACACCTGTGCTCCGCGCACGTTGCCGCCAGACGGAACACCTCGGTTGGCTTCAAAGGAGCGCTCATGGCGAGGACCTCCGGCGTTGCGGGCACGTCCTCATTTAAGTACTGAAGCATCGGAGTCGGTCCTTGTTGCTGAACCACACCCAATACCCTGCACTGGTCCATGCCAGGCTGCGCGCTCGGACAAAGTTTCGACATGCGCTACCTCGGGCTATTTCTCGAGTCGAAACGTCTGCGTCATGGGTGGTATACCCACAATCACATGCCGGCCGATAGAGAGGACCGCTCCTCCGGAAGCCGGCTGTCCCACCGCGGCAAATGCTTCCGGGTGTGCGCCAGCGATGTGCGCCGCAACGTCCCCTGCGAATGCCTGAATGTCGCCCATTGTCACGGCCGACGCGATCGGCTCCGGCACCGGAATCCCTCGAATCAGATACGAAACCGTCACGGCGTGGGGCACGTCGATTTTAAATTTCGGATGCTTCGCCACGGCTGACTTTACTGCGGCTTGCACTGACTCCGTAAATTTACTCAGTGAAATCGAAACAGCTTGCGCCATTGGCTCTCCTTTCTAATCCGCAACACGCCAGCCAGAAGCAGCTCGCGTTGTATGGCAGCCGAGTATACGCCTCCCCTTCTTGCTGTCAAGGCATGAAGCTTAAAATTCAGCGAGTCTTAATAAACTTTGTTCCAAAATGGAACTCGCTCCGAAATGACAACACGCTAGAGCGTGTTGTATCAGGGCACGAGTTTACTCGTGCTGTAAGTCGTTCAGAATGTGTTGGTTTTAACCCTGCAAATTTGAGCCCTGGCCTCATACCTGCCTTTTGAGAAAAACCCGTCGCGCATTAATATACTTTGTGGATCTAACGCCAACGCCAACCCAACCTTCTCCTCCCGAGAGCTCACCCACGCTCGACGACGAAGCCGCATCACTCCCCAAACTATTTCCCATTCCCGCACTCATCATTGCCGCAGCGGCATTCGCGGTAATCCTGCCGATGTTCTGGTTTGGCATTCCCTCCGGCCACGATTTTGAATTCCACATGAACTCGTGGATGGAGGTACTGGGCCAGTGGAAGCAAGGTATCTTCTATCCGCGATGGGCCTCGATGGCGCATTACGGTTACGGCGAGGCACGCTTTATTTTTTATCCGCCGGCATCCTGGACGCTCGGAGCTTTGTTGGGCGCAGCACTCCCCTGGAAGATTGTCCCCGGAGCTTACATGTGGATCGTACTGACGTTAGCGGGTGTCTCCATGTTCTTACTTGCGCGAAATTGGGTCCCGCGACGCGATGCTATCTTTGCTGCCGCACTGTATGCCGCGAACCCTTATCACATCGTAATCGTCTATTGGCGCAGCGCGTATGCCGAGCTTCTAGCCAGTGCTTTGCTGCCTTTGCTTGTGCTGTTGGTTGTGCGAACTGAACAGAGAGCGTGGAAGAGCATTATTTCGCTTGCACTCATCGTGGCTGCTGCCTGGCTGACCAACGCACCTTCTGCGGTAATGGTGAACTACTCTCTCGCCTTGTTCGTGGTGATTGCGGCCATCGTTCAGCGTTCACCACGAATGCTGCTGTATGGCGCCGCCGGGGTCGTGCTGGGAGCTATGCTGGCGTGCTTTTATTTACTTCCCGCGGTCTATGAAGAAAAGTGGGTGAATATCTGGCAGGTGCTCTCTCCGGGTCTAAACCCGCAGGAAAATTTTCTTTTCACAATGATCAACGACGCTGACCACAACCAGTTCAACCTTCTGGTTTCAACGGTGGCGGTGGCAGAGATTATCCTGCTTTTGGGGGCACTCTTCTTTTCGCGTCGCAACCGTCGCGACAATCCAGAGCTCTGGTGGATCCTGGCTGCGTGGGGCAGCGCAGCAGCTCTTCTCATGCTTCCCTTCACCGTGATTTTCTGGCAATACCTGCCCAAATTGCGCTTTATACAGCTCCCCTGGCGATGGTTACTATGCCTGAACGTGGCTTTTGTTTTGCTTGTGACTTTGGGGTTACGTCGCTGGCTGCCGAGGTTGCTTGTATGTGCTCTCCTGCTGAGCACGCTGGTAGTGGTTTGGTACAAGCAGCCACCCTGGTGGGATAGGGCCGCCGACATTGCAGAAATGATCGATAATCTGCAGCAGGACAAGGGATACGAAGGCACGGGTTACGAAGGCACAGACGAATACGTCCCGACCGATGCCGACCCTTATGAGATCAAACAAGACGCTCGCAAGGTCGCAGTCGAAGGCGGGGGGAAATTTCGACTTCATGTACAGCAGTGGGCCCCGGAATCAAAAATATTTACCGTCAGCGTTGCCCAGTCCGGCCATGCGGTCCTGCGGCTTTTTAATTATCCCGCGTGGAGCGTGGAGGATAATGGCCGTTCGATATCCACTAAAACCCGCGAAGTCACGGGGCAAATGATGATTCCGCTTCAGCCTGGCGAAAACCACGTGCACATTGTTTTCATGCGGACGCGGGACCGAACCTTAGGAGCTGCAATATCAGGCGCGAGCCTTCTGCTGGTAATGATCTTAATTGCGTGCGGCAAATGGCGGTCCTACAGCTCGGCTAAGAACGGCGAGACTCGTGTGGCACAGCCGTCCCCGGCTGTGGGGTAGTGCCGGCCACCGTCGGCGTTTTAGTTATCTTCGTCGCCCAGATTCCGGTGCAAAAAAGCCGGCTCGGACCGCACTTGCTTGCTAGTGCTTTGAGCCTTCTGAAACAGCATGATCTCCGCGTATTTACTGGAGAAAGTCGCGATCGCGGGTGGACACTTGCTGAGCTAGCCGTGTGTTTACTGGATAGATATCATCCGCGGGCCGCCTCCGAGTACTGAGGAATGAGTACGAGCACCTGATTTTCCCGAATTTTCAAAGACCGCAGGAGGACAATGCCTCCGCATTCTTGAATGCAAAATACGCCTATGGCACGCCGGGGCACGCTCCACGGCCCGCCAGGGCAGGCTTCCAGGGACGATGGTAATCCAGATTGCTCCGGAAGTTAAGACTTTGATACCACAATGGGGCCATAGTGGTATCAAAGGGTTTGTTGGAATGAGGGACGGCGTTAATCTATTCAGAGGAATGCCATGAAATTTTGCTCTAAGCTTTCCGCCGCTCTTCCAGTTCTTCGAGGGTACGCGGCCAATCTTCACGCAGCAAACGGCTGAGGGCACGATCTGCGAGCAGCTTTCCTCCGGTCTGACAGTGCGCACAATAATTGGTCTCGTTGGATGCATAACGAATGCGCTGAATCTTCGTGCCGCATCGCGGACAGGGTTTGCCGTACCGGCCATGTACGGCCATTCGCTCCTGAAAGGCGGTGACCTTTTCGGGAAATTTCGCGCCTGTCTTGAGGCGAAGGTTCTGGGTCCACTCCGTAAGCGTCTGGCGGGTTGCTTCAAACAGCCGGCTGATATCTTCCGGGGACATGCGCTGCGTCAGGGCCACCGGCGAAAGCCGGGCATGATAGAGGATCTCATCAGAATACGCATTGCCGATTCCGCTGAATAGTCGCGGGTCGGTAAGCGCCCGCTTGAGCGTATGATTTTCCGAGGTCAGAACAGCGCTGAAGCGCTCCAGCGGGGCCGACAAGACATCTATCCCTCCAGGGTCGAGATTGGCCAGTCCCGCTTCTCCCGCGACCACATGGAGCGACGCCCGCTTCCTGGTCCCGGCTTCGGTAAGAGTGAGCGTGCCGGAATCGAAATCAAGGGCCGCGAGCGTGCGCTTTCCGTCCGGCGTTTTTCGCTCCTGGCTCCAATGCAGCCGCCCGGCGATCATCAGATGGAAGACCAGCCAGAGATCGTTGTCTAATCCGATGGCGATCCGCTTTCCCACGCGGCGCAGTGCAGTCACGCTGCGGCCGTGGGCCGCTTCAACCGGGGGCACAGCGGTCCGCAAAAGAAACGGCCCGCGGATCTCGACCCGCTGGAGAACATGCCCGAGGATGCGCTGCTCGAGGGCTTCAATATAAACTACGACGTCCGGCAGTTCGGGCACGCGACCAACATCCTTTCTCGTACTGCATAGTAGAGTTTTATTATATGGCCCCTAGTAAGACATGCGTGGTCGTCATGGCAGGCCTGCCCGGTTCGGGAAAAAGCACGCTATCGAGACTGCTATCCGCTGAACTGCACGGCGTGGTATTAGATAAAGACGTAATCCGGGCAGCTCTATTTCCCGAACCCTGGATTGAGTACTCCCAGGAGCAGGATGATTTCTGTTTAGAGATTCTTTTGCAGGCTGCAACTTATCTGATGAAGAAAGACACACCGCCGGCCTTTCTGTTTATCGATGGCCGGCCGTTCGCATTTCAATATCAAATTGAAAACGTTGTGAAGTGGGCAACGGGTTTGGAATGCGGAATAAAAATCATTCACACCACGTGCTCAGATGAGAATGCCAGGCGGAGACTCGCGGACCCGCATCCCGCCAGGAACCGCAACTACGACTCTTATTTGAAACTGAAAGCTGATTTCGAGGAGATCAGCCATCCCAAGCTGGCCGTCAACACAGACGAGCCACTCAATTCGATCCTGCAACAATGTTTAGCGTATCTCGGCGGCCAGCCCAGTCAGTAAACGCCCGATCATAATTATCGGGCGAGACGTGTCGGGCTTCTGCTTCTCGATCCCTTATTTTGCAAACAGTTTCAGGTCAATCGTATCGCTCATGATCTTGTAACCCTTATCCGCCGGGTGCAGATGGTCGCCGCTATCTGCGGCTGCTGAAAGACGCTGAGGATTTTGCGCGTCGCGTGTGGCCGCATCGAAATCAATCACGGCGTCGAACTTTCCACTGGTGCGAATCCATTGATTGATAGCCTGCCGGTCGGCTTCACCATCAGGACTGAAGTAGAATGATGCTCCTTCATACGGCAGTATCGTCGCCCCATAAACGCGGATATTGTGGGCGTGGGCACGAAGAATGATCTGCTCATAGGCGCCAATCAATTCCTGTGCAGATGCGAACGGTTCGTTGCGCTTGCGGGCGGCGATGCGTGTCCCAATGTCGTTAATTCCCTCAAGCACAATCAGCCAACGCACGCCGGTTTGTGCGAGAACGTCACGATCGAAGCGTGCCAGCGCGCTCTGGCCCAGGCAATCATGCAACAGGCAATTGCCGCCAATCCCTTCATTCAATACTCCAACGCCTGCCGTGCTCTTGTTATTCTGCAAGCGGCGGGCCAGATCATCGGGCCAACGGCCATTCTTGTTTGTGGTCGAATTTCTTCCATCGGTAATAGAGTCGCCAAGCGTAACCAGCGCTGCACCCGAACTTGTGACCAACACATCAACGCCGTTCAAAAAATACCAATGATCGGTCTGCGCCGCCGCAGGCAGGTCCGCGGCGGAAACCGAATCACCCGCCTGTACATATGACGTGACTCTGGCGCCTGGGTGGGTTGTGATTTCATTGGGTACACCGTTCAGGTGAATTGTTACTGCAAGGTCAGAGAGGGCAGCCAGATTAAACTCGACAGGATCGGAGACCATCTGCGCCCTGGGCGGAATGGTCACCGATGACTGGCCGTGGAAGGTGACCGCCTTATCGCTTTCCGGCTTAATGGCGCTGCCACCGGCAGCCAAAGCCACATGGACTGAAGGAATGGTGAGCGCCGTCGAGCCAAAGGCATTGGAAAATCGTACAAGCAATCGTTTCCCGCCAATGGAGACATGTACGATCTGCCGCAGCGTGCTATCTGTGAATCCAGGCGCCGGTGGTGCATTTGCCGAATCCCCAAGCTGTGGCGCTGACGCCCAAGTGCCCACCCAATGACCATCTTCGCTCGCTACTGTTGATTTGTTTTGCCTTGCAAACGCAGGCGTCAGGAGCAGGCTGCTGAACAGCCAGGCAACAAAAACCCGGCTCAGCCAACGCACTTTAGATGATCCGCGGAAAAACATTCTTTTAGGGCGCTCCACTTCGTTACGCGCCTGCCTTCGGCAGAGTGGAATTGTTCATTTTGAACAGCCTAGCGGCACGACTAAAGTTCGTGCCCTGATACAAGTCTTCACACACGAGGACTTTCTCCGCAACCTGTAAACTCGTGCCCTGATACACGTCTTCAACCCTAGTCTACTGATTCACGCCGCTGGCCAGAAACCCACCATCCACGGCCAGCAGATGACCGGTAACAAAGCTGGCTGCGTCAGAAGCCAGGAACACGCCGGCACCTACCAGCTCTTCAAGCTGTCCGAAGCGCTGCATTGGGGTCCGAAGAAGGACCTCTCGCGCTCGCGGCGTGCCATTGAGTAGCGCTGCATTCATATCTGTCTGAAAGACGCCAGGCACAATCGCATTTACACATACGCCATGCGGCGCCCATTCAACGGCGAGCGACTTGGTTAGAGACGCTACAGCAGCTTTGCTGGCCGAGTATGCGGCAACCTGGTAAAACGCTACCAAAGACGACAAAGACGCTATATTAATGATGCGGCCATATTTCCGCTCAATCATTTTGCGTCCGAAGACCTGGCAGGCCCGCAATGTGCCACTGAGATTTGTATCGAGAATATTGTTCCAATTATCTTCAGAGACATCCACAGTCGCGCTGCGTTGAGTCGTGCCAGCGCAGTTGACCAGAATTTCCACGCGCCCAAATTCTGCGCACGTTGCCTGAAGCAGGGCTTCAAGGCTCTTTCTGTCGGTCACATCACAAGTGATAGCCAGCGATCTGCGGCCGAGCTTCCTGATTCTGTCTGCGGCAGATGCAACCAGCTCGGCACGCCGGCCGCTCGGCACTACATTAGCTCCCGCTTGTGCGAATCCTTCTGCGAGGGCCAAACCGATTCCGGAAGTCCCGCCGATGACTACAGCGGTCTTGGATGTAAGATCAAGCGCAGGATGGCCCATGAAACAGATTCTTCCTTGAAGATCAGGAAACGTTACATAACAAACAGCCGGCAGCGAGTCATTGCTATATAACTCGCTGCCGGCCTGCCTGCTGCCTAAATACAGAGTGGTTCCAATCGTGGGTTCCCGATCAGAACTTCAGCGTACCTCCAAACCATACTGCTCTCTCTCCGTTGCTTTGGTTGATGATTCCAAAGTTCGCGTTGCCTACGGTCGTGCCGTTGGGGTTGGGCGGATTGAAGAAATGCGGTGTATTGGTGAGACCAAACGCCTCCGCGCGGAATTCGAACCCGACGCGCTCCGTCAGCTTAAACTTACGGAATAGGCTCAGATCCAGGTTAAAGAAACCGGGACCGCGGAATTGATCTCGTCCCGTGTTGCCGAACCGTGCAGTGGTTGGCGCCGCGAATGAGCTCTGATCGAAGTAGGAACACGGCAATTTAGCAGCAGCAGTTGGCAAGCTGCCGCATCCCAGCATCGGTTGGTTACCCAGGATATGGAGCGGGGCTATGAGGTCTGCCGTCTCGGTATTTCCCGGAGCATTAAATGCGCCATTGTTGGCGGTGACGGTAAAAGGCGAACCGCTCACCTTGCTGAGGATCCAATTCGTCTGCCAGCCACCGGCCAGCGTATTCCAGACGCCGCTTTGTGCCCAACGCTTCCCTCGTCCAAACGGCAGCTCGTAGACGCCATAGAGTTTAATGTTCTGAGGCCGGTCATAACTGGCGAGGCCTTTGTTCAGGCGCTGGTACGCCGGGTAGGGGAAGAGCAGGAAGTTCAGCTCCTCGTTATCGCTGAAGTCAAGGGCCTTGGAATATGTGTAAGAGAGGCCTATGAAGGAGCTGCCGCCGAGCTTCCTGATCACCTTGGCTTGCAGCGAATCGTAGTAGGAGTTCCCAAACGGTGTCAATGAATTGATGTCAGGCCAACCCCTATATGCTTTTCCGGTTGCAGGGTTGATGTTCGTCGAGATGTGGCCAAACTGGGCATTCAATAAGCGGCCGTTCTGACTCCCACCGATGGGGCCGGGATTGATGTTCAGGTTGGTCAGGGGACGAATGCTGCGTGAGCCGACATAACCTACATCGGCCACAAAGCCGGCGAACTCTTGTCCGATGGTTAGATTAAACGAGTGTGTGTAGCCGCGCCGGAAGTTCTTGGCCGCGGTTGTAGTACCCACGGCATCAGGAAGGGGAATGGTTCCCAGCGTAAGATCAGGCACGGTTATGGAACCAATGCCTATTGGAATAGCTCCGAGGGGCGTCAACGTCGCGTTTGTGCCGGTAAGACTGGCGGCAGGCTCGAAGAATTGGCCTCCCACGCCCGTGAAGTCAGATATGGTCACAGCGGGGAAGGCATTGCGGAAGAAGCGCCAGTTATTGGGATCGGCGCTGATTCCATAACCAGCGCGGACCACGGTCTTATTGGTTGCGCGCCAGGCAACGCCCAACCGGGGCAGGAACTCCCCAATCCCGACCTTAACCCCGTCATCGAGTGGCACACCGCCGTGGCCACCGATCAGGACGTTCATGGTGCTGGGATCAAGCATGCGGGCGCCGCCGTGGTCGCTGGTGACGAAGGGATAATATTCCCAGCGCATTCCGTAGGTCACGGTCAGCGAGGGCAGAACCTGCCACTGGTCGCGGGCATACATGGCAATCTGGGTCCAGCGGAGGGAATTCGGGTTGGCGTTCTGGACTGCCTGGCCCGTTTCAGCGGCCAGACCCAGCATGAAATCAGCCCAACTGGTGGCCTGGTTCACAGCCGCTGCACCTCCTCCATTCAGCTCGGTTGAGCTTCCGTTAAAGCGGAAGCTGCCACGAGCGGTCTGAAAGTTCCCACCTTGAGGCTGGAAGTGGTTGATGCCGCTGCGGTTGTACTCCATGCCGAAGCGAAATCCATGCTTCCCCCTGGTCCAACCGAGGTTCCCGTTGCTCACCCACTGATTGTCCCGGAACAGGAATGGGTTACCGGTATTGGGATTGCCCATATTGCTCCAGGTATTAAACTGCATGGCTGGTATGCCTCCCTGTAGCCGACTCGAGCCGTTTGTACCGGGAATATGCAGTGTATCGAGTCCAAAGTTCGTGCCAATATCCAAGGCTTCAGCATTGAGCCGCTGCCGGGTGTATCCGAAGTTGCCATCAAACAGCAGGTTGGGGGTAATGGTGTAGGTGCCCCCGATGACCGCACTCTGGATCCTCGAGAAAGCATTCCCCAACTGTCCGTTGTTAAGGGCATCGCCACCTGCCGCCCCCAGGGTCGGCGGATCGAAGATGAAGCTTTGCGAATAGCTGTACCGGCCAAACAGGGTAGAACGCGAGCTCGGAACAAAGTTTATCTTTAAATCCGCATTGTCGCGGGTGAACTGCTGGTTGCCTGAAGCAAGATAGTTGTTTGCAGGCTGGAGAGAGTTGGCAACAGCGAGGTTCGGTTCAGGCATTAGCCTGATCATCGCCAGCGCCGCGGGATCAAACCGGTTCGCGGGAATTATATTGCCGGGAAAAGCCAACCGGTTCTGCCCACTAGCATTACCGGTGTTGGGATCGAAGATACAACCCGCGGGCCGCGTCTGCCCTGCTGGCGGTGCTGCGTTACAGTCCGCTCCAGCGGGTATAAGAGCAGAGAAGTCGCCATTCCTCATGGCATCAGTGGCCACACTCAAGGTCTTGAAGGCGATCTTCCGCTCCGTGGTGCGCTCGTAGTCTCCAAAGAAGAAGAGCTTATCTTTCTTGATTGGGCCGCCAATTATCCCGCCCCACTGATTCTGAATGTCCTTGGGTTTGTTAAATGGCACGCTCTGGGTGCCAATGGTCAGGGTCTGGGGCTGGAAATAATTTTCCGCCCTTAAATCCTGGTCGGTATGGAATTCGTGCACGTTGCCATGGAACTGGTTGGTGCCAGATTTGATCTGTACGTTTGCGGCCATGCCGCCTGCCATGCCTTGCTCGGCGTCAAATGAATTCGTGACTATATTCACGGTTTCAATCGCGTCCGCTGGCGGCACATAGGCAACATTGGCCGGCAGCCAGGGATAGGCATTTTGCGCGCCGTCAATGCGGGTATTGTTGTTCTGGTTGGAGCCTCCGTTGACATTAGTGTTCATGGCGCGCTGCGGATTCCCTGCTTGTGAGTTAGCTTCGGCCGTCGGGCTCGCGCCGGGCACAAGGTTATACAGCGATTGCCAGCTTCGCCCTTCCGAAGAGGTTATGGGAAGGTTCTCTATTTGCGCCGCATCAATGTTTGTATGCACGTCGGCCCGGTCGGTCTGCAGCAAGGCAGGGGCCGCAGTAACCTCTACAGATTGGGTGGCCGCCGCCACTTTGAGGCGTGTATCCAGGCGGCGCACTGCATTCACCTCCACGCGCACATTTTCAACCACCACGGTGGTAAAGTTCGGTGCCGAATACGAGACCTTGTAAGTGCCCGGTTGCAGCTCGGGAAAACGATAGATTCCGTTGGAATCCGTCTCTGTGCTGCGCATCACGCCGGTTCCGACATTGCGTGCTTGCACATGCGCCTGCGGCACGACGGCGTTCGTCTGATCGGTTACGTTCCCCGTCAATGAACCATAAAGAATTTGTGCCTGGGTTGTACTGCAGAATATACATAGCAGCAGCATGAAACATACGATTGTGTGTTTGCAATTTGTACGTGCCTTAATTGCCCCATTTCTCTGAGTCTCTCTGAACATTGCAATTCCTCCTTATGTTTAGTGAACTTGGCCCGAATTACTGTCCCCGGACCAGTTCCCCGTCTTCTCCTACCGCAGTACTAACGAACTACTCTTTGTCTTACCCAGGCTGGCCTCTCTTCTTCGACCGCATCAGCCGATGGACCGAAGTGCTTTTGCAGCACCAGCGCGACTGTTCCGCGCAGACGTGCCATAACTCCTTCTGCCGGTCGCACGCGCGGCGGCTTTCCGACCAGGACCCCGGCTGCAACTTCGGCTTCGATCACCGGACCGAACCGTTGCCACTGACGCGTGAAATCGCCGACGAGCACGATCTCCTCCGGCGCCAGTCCGGCAACGATCATGCGCATCCCACTACCGATGGCATGCGCCATCCGGTCCAGGGCCTTGATTGCTAATGCGTCCCCCGCATCTGCGAGCGCCATCAAATCCTGAAAATTTGGACCATCCGACGCTGAGCTTGATTCGTGGTAATACCGGAGCGCAGCCCGATTCGACGCATAGACCTCCCAGCAGCCTCTACCGCCACAGGTGCACTGTGGGCCTTCTGGGTTCAGCGAAACATGACCGAACTCACCCGCCATCCCGTTCAGGCCCCGCGTGAGTTGTCCATTCGTGAAGACCCCGGTGCCGAGACCTTCGGACACCGTCACCACGACCAGGTCACGAACCTTGCCCCCGTGGCCAAACCAGACCTCCGCCAGAACACACGCGTTGGCGGCGTTCTCAAGCTCGACCCGCATTTCCGTCGCCCGCTCGATCGCGGCTTTGAAGTCGAATTCGGGCCATTTCAGGTTCGGCGCGAAAATTACGCGCTGGGTCTTTTCGTCAAATCGTCCGGGCAGACTGATGCCAATCCCTTCAAAGATCCGGTCAGGATGCGCTTTCATCAAATGACGGAACTTCGTGACTAGGTTTTCCGCCGTCGCTTGAGGATGAGACGGTGTCTGCATTACCTCCTGGGAGAGGAAACGTCCGTTCACATCCGCAACGGCAACCGTTGTTCGATCGGGCCGGAGATCTGCCACAAGGATCGCCCGACCTTCATTCAGCCTTAGAAATGTTGGGCGCCTCCCACGGGGCAAGCGGCCAGTGGGTCCGTTGATAACCCACTTCTCGCGGATGAGCTGCTCCGTAATGAGCGAAACCGTGCTTCGCTGCAATCCGGATACGCGCGCCAGATCGGCCCGCGAGATGGGCTGCCGCCGCCGAATAAGGTTCAGCACGACGCCGCGATTGATGTCCCGCGCCGTTTCACTCGATGCTACCTGCGTGTTGGTAAAATCAATTCTCTTCATGTTAGTTTGACGCTCAAACTATATATGAAAACGATCACTCAAAATGCCTTACGAGAAATATGATCCAGCCGGATATTGTCGATTTGTCTTGCAAACCGAACTCTAATGCATCTACATTAATTTGCGTCGTGAACTATATGTCGGGTGTGCCTGCTTGTCAAGCACGAAATTGTCTTAAATTTCAATAAATACGGAGATTCTGGTCAAGTGCAACAGCCTATCATTTCATTCCTTTTTTCTTTGTTGTTAGGGGCTCTGCCAAGTATGACTCCTCTTGCAGCACAGGAGATACCTCACATGGACCGCTCTCAGGCTTCAGCGCAATTGATTGTCGGTGGCCGGCCGTTCATTATTTTCGGCGGCGAACTAGGCAACTCTGCAGCAGGAACCGCGGCGCAGGCCGATGACATCTTGCCGCGGGTTGCGCGCGCTCACATCAACACCGTGCTGATGCCAGTTGCGTGGGAGCAGATTGAACCGGTCGAGGGAAAATTCGACTTTACAATTCTGGATCATTGGATCGAGCAAGCGCGGGCTCAGCATCTGCACCTTGTCTTACTATGGTTTGGCAGTTGGAAGAATGCTTTCTCGAGCTATACCCCGGACTGGGTGAAGAAAAACCCAAAGCGCTTTGGCCGGGCGATCGCTCCGGATGGCCAGCCGTTGGAGATTCTTTCCACCTTGTCCAAGGAGAATCTGGACGCCGATGCTCGCGCTTTTCAAGCGCTGATGCGGCATGTAAAAGAATTTGATATGCAGCAGCAGACCGTTCTGATGGTCCAGGTGGAGAACGAGGCCGGCATCCTGGGCAGTGGGCGAGACCACTCCGCCGAAGCAGACCGCCTTTTCAACGCGCCGGTTCCGGAAAGTCTCATGCAGTATCTGCACGCGCACCGGGATTGGTTTTCGCCTGAACTGAGTCGTGTTTGGAACGGAAATGGACGTGGTTGGCGCGATGTTTTTGGCGAGAGCGCGCCAGAAGTGTTCATGGCTTGGAATTATGCGCGCTACATCGGGCAGGTAGCAGAGGCAGGAAAGAGTGAATATCCGTTGCCCATGTATGTGAATGCACAGTTGCCTTCGCCGTTTGAACGCGCGGGAGAGTATCCGAGCGGCGGTCCACATCCTTATTATTTGGAGGTCTACCGGGCTGCCGCGCCCGCGCTCGATTTCTTTTCTCCCGATATCTACTGGCCGAACTTCGAATATTGGGTCCAGCGCTATAACGAGCATGGCAATGCGGTATTTGTCCCAGAAGCGCGGCTGGAAGCCGGCCCCTTCAACGCGTTCTATACCTACGGAGAGGCGCGCGCCTTTGGATTCTCACCTTTTGCCGTTGACAGCATTTCTGATGTGGAGACAAAAGCGGAGGAGGGGAAGAATCCGTTGGCCCAGAGCTACTCGGTCTTGCAGCAATTGGAAGACATTCTGCCGCAAGCCCAGCGTGAGAGTCGAACCCGCGGCCTTGTGCTTCATGTCAGCAGCCCTCGCGCTACACAGACTGTTTCCCTGGGAGGATATCTCTTCACCGCAACGTTGGCGCGATCCTGGCCGGCAAGAAACCTTTTGCAAGATGATGGCGCCATGATTGTAGTGCAGACAGGCTCGGACGAGTTTCTTATCGGCGGCGCAGCTCTTACCATCACGGTATCGAAAGACATTGACGCAGGCGACGGGATAGCTGGGATTGCGAGTGTCGAGGAAGGTTCACGTGTGCGAGGTGAATGGGAGACCGAGCGCCGTCTCAACGGTGACCAGAATAATCAAGGACGCGATGTCTCTTTACCCGCGCATGGGTTCAAGCTTCTGCGTGTGAGGCTCTACACGATCCCAAAACGGTAATGTGAACTTACGTTCCTAAAAAAGAACACCCTTGCAGTTGCATCGGTGTCAGCTTCTTTTGCCTGGGATCTCAATCGCCCAGACAGAAACTGGCTTCCCTTGTTACTTATTTTCCCTTCGCTCAAGGGACGTTTTCTTTGCTCCCATACCAACTTTTATTTATTCGCCTGCGGATGAATCTCAACATAATCAAATGCCGCTCGCTCTTCCTGATCCGGAATTCCCTCTATGCGAACTTCATCTCCCGGACGCAGCGCTATATTAACGATCCGATGGCGGGTGGAAGAGTCGCCTCCTACCTTTAGAGTAGGTAAATGATCGTTGGCAACCCATTCATCCACAACCTGATCGCCTATCAGAACACGAAACTTCGATTCTCCATTGTTCTGATCGAAATATTGAACGTCTAAGTCGTACCATCCCGCTGCACCTTTGAACTGAAACACAGCGGAGCACATTTTTGCCGGCGACATACACTCCACCGCTTTGCCGCCCGACGCCGTTTCCGGTGGGGTTACATCCATCGGCTGGTAGCCTTGCAACTGCATGGCTTCGGCTTCAATGCGATCGGGATAATTCCCTACCCGCCCCTTTGCGTCGGGAATGCCTGAAACTCGCAAGAACCAGTTGTTGATAGCATCGCGCCATACAATTGCGTGTCCGGCTTGATATTCTAAACGCGCCAGCACTGCTGCATAACGTTCTTCATCAATCCGGCCCTTCAGTGACTTCCACTGCTGAACGTACTGCTGGGCTCGTTCTGCTCCTTCATAGTGAGAATCGTAAATGTGTTGGATTACTGTCTTTCCCGAATGCAACACATGCGTGTACGGCACATGATGGAAAAACAAAAGCAGTTCATCGGGAGTGGTCTCGACCGATTCGTAGAGCCTGGCCACGGCTGCCGGATATTGCCCTACGTAGCCGGTACCGGTGCT